>JGI26243J51142_1000683_pt1 | contig 14882 bp, 14 predicted proteins | sample SaaInlV_130m_DNA_FD_51142 | JGI IMG/M metagenome (IMG submission 51142)
GATCCAGGCTATGTACATCGTGGGGAAGAAAAAATGGCTGAATACAGAAATTACATTACAAACATTCCTCATTTAGAAAGACCTGTAATTCATGATTCTTGTAATGTGCTTTATCCATATGTCTTGGGAGTAGAGGACTTACTTGGAATTGAAGTTCCAGAACGTGCAAAATATGTTCGAGTAATTTGTTCTGAATTAAATCGTTGTATCTATACCATGTATTGGCTTGCCATCTATGGAATTTTCTTAGGTCATTCTACAATGTTTATGTGGCCCGCAGGCGATCGTGAACTCTTAATTGATCTTATGGAAAAAATTAGCGGTGCAAGAGTTACACATGCACATTTTGTTCCAGGTGGAGTTAGAAATGATTTACCTCCAAACTTTGAAGAAGTATGTTTGCGTCAAGTAAATTATTTTGAAAAACGTATACGAGAATATGCTGCAGTCTTTTATGATAATCCAATTTTAATTTCAAGAACCCAAGATACTGGTGTACTTTCTCGTGAAGATGCAATTCGACTTGGAGTAACTGGTTCTGTACTTCGTGCAAGTGGTGTTGATTATGATCTTAGAAAAAAGGAACCTTATGATGTGTATGAGGAATTAGATGTTCATAGTCCTGTATTGAAAGAAGGAGATTCTTATGCAAGATCTAAAATCCCGTGGCTCGATATGTTGGAAAGCTGTAAAATTATTAAACAAGCATTAGAAAAAATGCCAAAGTCTGGTTCTGTTAGAGTTAAACTAAAACCAAATCCAAAAGGAAAAGGACTTAATTCTGTATACAAACGTGTAGAATCTGGCAGGGGTTCACTTGGGTGCCATATTGTGTCTGATGGTAAGGTTGAACCGTATCGATTAAAACTCAGTGTTGGTTCTTTTAGAAATTTAATTGCATTACCATATCTTCTAAAAGGCGAAAAACTTGGCAACATGCCATCTGTTTATTGGAGTCTTAATTATTGGCCAGTGGAGGCAGACCGATAAATGTCTGTTATTGCACCTGACTTCAAACTAAGTAAATTTATCCAATCATTAATCAGTGATGTTGTTTGGGCTGTTATGATAGTATCATTAATTGGTCTACCTGCTAATTATGATGGTTTTATTTTTTATTCCAATGCCTGTAATTGATGGGGAACTACTTACACCATTTCTTGCATTTACTTATCTAGCGGATCCGACACGTACACTTCCAATTGTTCAAGCCTTTATGACCACTGATATGTTTAAGATAATGGCATTTCCTGGATTTGGTTTTGCTGCATTATTAGCTGCTGCAACAATTTTTGTTGAAAGAAAAATGCTTGCAAAATTACAATTAAGAGTTGGTCCTTTTTACTGTGGAAAAGTTGAAGGTATTTTACAATTAGCGGGAGACGGATTAAAATTAATTTCAAAAGAAATTATTATTCCTGCAAAAGCTGATAAGCCTATTTTCTGGGCGGCACCTGTTCTGTTTGTAGCGTCAGCTGCGGCATTTGTTGCATTAATTCCTGTTGCACCAGGTTGGGTAGTTGCAGATGTGGATATGGGATTACTTGCAGTATTTGCAGTAATAGGATTTTTCCCAATTGTGACGATTCTTTCTGCATGGTCTGCAAACAGTAAATTCCCATTCATTGGAGGAATTAGAGCATTATTCCAAATGGTTTCATTTGAAATTCCGTTAATCTTATCTCTGTTGGGAGTTGTAATGGTGACTGGAACTCTTAATTTATCAGAAATTGCTGCAAGTCAATCTAGTTTCCCTTGGATTGTATTTTTACCGATTGGTGCCATTGTATTTTTTATCACAATGCTTGCAGAATTGGAAAGAATTCCATTTGATTTACCAGAGGCAGAAAGTGAAATTGTTGCTGGATGGTTAACTGAATTATCTGGAATGATGTATGGGCTTGTTCAACTGGGAACATATCTGAAACTTTATGCATTTGCAGCATTGTTTGTTGTATTGTTCCTTGGTGGATGGAATGGCCCGATGATTGTACCGCAATTCCCTATGGAAATTATTACTCATGGACTGGAAATGGGTCCAGTTACAGTAAAAATAGGTGGATTGGCACCATTACTTACTCAAGTAATTACTCCAGAAATGATTAATGGAACTATAATGTTTGTTCTAAAGACAGTTGGCGTTATCTTTTTCATATTACTCCCAAGAGGTGTATTTCCAAGAATTAGAGTTGATATGCTGCTAAATCTTGGTTGGCACAAGTTGATCGGACTTGCATTCATTAACATCTTTATTGCACTGGCCTTGGTTTACGCTGGAGTGCTAGGACCCGGAGGCTTACAATGACAAATACTGCTACAGGAATCATACGTGCACTAAATTCTGGAATTAAACACATTGCAACAAAACGATTTACTCTTCGTTATCCTGAAGAGAAACTAAAGTTTGTAGGTGACGGTTACCAATTTGATCCTTCTACAGGTGTTGGAATTGCTGGACTAAAGGGACGTCATATGCTATTCCATGATCACTGTACTGGATGTCAATTATGTTCTATTGCATGTGAAGGTGTTGCTGAAGCAATCGCTATGGTAAAAGTTCCAGATCAACAAAAACAAAACAAAAAATCAATCATGCCTCAAATTGATTATGGAAAATGTGTCTTTTGTGGTTTATGCGTTGACGCATGTCCGTTTTATGCTCTTTACATGACTAATGATTACGAACTCTCTTCTTTTACCAAAGAAGGTTTGATCTACACTCCTGCACAACTTCAGGTTAAACCCTATGTTGCACAGGACAGTGAAATTATAATTACTAAATGGGGTGCAACTCATGGCTGATGCTGCATTCCTTGCACTAACTGTCATTACGATTGGTTCTGCAATTGCCGCACTTGAAATGAGATCATTGATTTATGGCTCTATTGCACTAATGGGAACTCTTGGTGGAATTGCTGGGTTTTTCTTTTTACTTGATGCGCCATTTGTTGCATTGTTTCAATTAGCAGTTTATGTTGGTTCAATTGCTGTCTTGATTCTATTTACTGTCATGCTTGTAAAGAGAGAACTTATTTTTAAAATGATTGAAGATAGAAGACGAAAATTTGCAGGAATTGGTTTAATGCTAATTATCATGGTATCTTTAGGTGCAGTGTTTTTGGATTCTGGAATTAAAACAATAACTACTGACGAACCATCAGTTGATTTTAGGGATATCGGTAAAAACTTTGTAACTTATTATTGGCCCGCATTAATTTTGATGGGTTTAGTTTTAGCCGGTTCCGTAACTGGTGCACTAGTTCTAGCTAGAAGGGAGGATGTGGAAAATGACCAACGAACTAATTGATTTTACATTAGTTTCTGTTGCCATGTTGGCAATAGGAATTTACGGACTTGCCGTAAAACGTAATTTTATTCGAATGTTATTTGCAGTTGAGATTATCATCAATGCTGCAAATCTTAATCTTGTTGCATTTGGTAGATTTTTACCTCATGCTGGTGGTCAAACTTTGGCATTATTCTCAATAGCAATTGCAGCTGCAGAGGTAGCTGTGGGATTGTCTTTAATCATTGTAGCATACCGTATGTATCAAAATGTGGATATAGCTGACTTTAGGAGCTTGAAAGGATAATGGAATATGCATTGCTACAGGCAGTTTTCCTGCCTTTACTACTGTCACCAGTAGCTTATATTCTTGGAAGAAAATTAGGCCCTGCTCCAGCAATGTGGTTCACATTTGGAATTTTACTTTACACGACAATTCTTATAATTAATGCAGCACTTTCTGGAACTGTAGAGGAACATTATCCATGGACAGAACAATTTGGAGAATTTGGTTTCATGCTAGATGGTCTTGCATCTCCATTCGCAATAATGATTTATGTCCTATCTACCATTTTGGCAATTTATTCAAAACCATACATGCTTCATAAATTCCATCAACAGTTTGAAGAAGAACAAAAAATGACTGTTTCTGAAAATGGTCAAACTTCAATTGCTGAATCTACGGCCCTTTCAAATTATGTAAATGCAAAATCCGGTCTTTACTTTGCACTTTATCTTGTATTTGCAATGGGAATGCTTGGAACAGTTCTTTCAACTAATCTGATTGAATTTTATATTTTCTTCGAAGTTATGTTAATTCCTGGTTTCTTTTTAGTTGCATTATGGGGTGATGGACCAAGAAGAAAAATTGGTTTAATGTTCTTATTCTGGACTCATGCTGGTGCAGTTGTTTTATTATTGGGATTCTTGATGATTGGCCTTACACTTGGCAGCTTTGACTTTGCAGATATCAAAGAATCTGAAATTCCTGCAGATATTGTGATGTATTCCGCTATCGCAATTGCGATAGGCCTTGGTGTTAAACTGGCAGTTTTCATGTATCACATTTGGCTTCCATACGTTCACGGTGCAGCACCTACTCCAATCAGTGCCCTGTTATCACCAGCTATGATTGGAATTGGAGCTTATGGTATTTTTAGATTAATTGTTGAATTCCTACCTGCAACCTTTTCAGAACTTGCAATATGGTTCCACATCTGGGGTCTTGTCACTATGATTTACGGTGGTGCTATGGCATTAATGCAAGATGATTTGAAACGTTTCCTTGCTTATTCTAGTATAAGCCAGATGGGATATTTGTTATTTGGAATAGGTTCAATGTCGTCACTTGGTCTTGCTGGTGCAGAAATGATGTATGTAACACACGCTATTGGAAAAGGCATTCTCTTCATGATGGCTGGAATTATAATTGTTAGAGTTGGAACTAGAAGCTTCTCTAAACTTGGGGGATTAGCTGGTAAGATGCCAATCACTGCTGTATGTGCAGTTATTGGTGCATTAACGATAATGGGCGTACCGCCAACTAGTGGATTTATGGGTGAATGGATTATGTTTTATGGTGCATTAGAAACTGCAATTTCAGAAGGTTCTACAATTAGAGCAGTAGCATTTGGATTAGGTTTAGTTGCAACTGCACTTACCATGTCTTACATGCTCTGGATGCTAAAACGTGTATTCTTTGGAAAACTTCCTGAAAATCTTCAACACGTTAAAGATGGAAGCTGGTACATGACAATCCCAATGATGATTTTGGCAGGATTTTCAATTGTAGTTGGAATTTATCCTGATATTTTCTTGAAAACAATTATTCCATACATGAACGGAGTAATGGGAGTTTAGAATATGGCCATTGAAATTTTAGGAATGTCCGTTGAAGTATCCGCTGCATGGTTAATTTGGATACTTCCATTTGCTGCAGCATTAATTATGCCGGGAATTGGGAAACTATCTAAAAAATCAACTGGATACGTTGCAGTTGGATTTGCTTTAATGAGTGCATTATCTGCAGTATCCCTGATTCCTGTTGCATTAGAGGGGCATGAGGTTCATAGCCAAATAATGTGGATTGAAGCACTTGGTCTTAAAGCCGGTGTACTGGCAGATCCGCTTTCAATAATTATGGCAAATGTAGTTGGTTGGATTTCATTCTTGATTATGATTTACAGTACAGGATACATGAAAGGCGATAAAGATATCACCAGATTTTGGTTCTGGATGCTATTCTTTATCGGTTCTATGCAATTAATTGTATTATCTGATAACTTACTTCAAGTATTCTTTGGTTGGGAAGGTGTAGGACTTGCATCTTACGCATTGATCAGCTTTTGGTATCGTGATAAAAAGAAAGATCATGTCGGTGTTGAAGGACGTACTGTTCTTGGAATGTTAGATTACTATTCACCAACACATGCTGGTATGAAGGCATTCATCATGACCAAAGTTGGAGACGTAATGATGATTGCTGGTATGCTTTTGATATTCTTGTTTGCAGGTACTTTTGGATTTAAAGAATTAGTGGAAGATACGGCATGGGCAACTACAATGTCTGCTCAAGGACTTTTGGTTCCTGCATTCCTTCTTCTCTTTGGAGGTGCTATGGGAAAATCTGCACAATTCCCACTAAACGAGTGGTTGTTAGAAGCTATGACTGGCCCTACTGCAGTATCTGCATTAATCCATGCAGCAACTATGGTAAAGGCAGGTGTGTTCTTAGTTGCAAGAATTGGCCCAATTGTATTTGCGTTAGGTGCAGCCGGAATTATGGCTGATCAATTCTTTGAAATTATTGCTTGGGTTGGTGGAATTACTGCATTATTACTTGCAACACAAGGAATGGTTAATCCCGAAATTAAGAAAGTTCTTGCTTATTCAACTGGTTCTCAAATTGGTTATATGATGATGGCATTAGGTGTTGCAGGATTGTCTCATCAGTATGTTGATGGTTATACTGCAGGATTTTTCCATTTAATTTCTCACGCAATGTTTAAAGCTTCATTGTTTATGGCAGCGGGATTCTTGTTACACTCCATTGGTTCCAGATTCATGACCGATATGGGAGGTCTACGAAAACAGATGAAGAAAACATATGCATTCATGTGGGCTGCAGGTCTTGGTTTGATGGGAGCTCCATTTATCACAACAGGCTTTTGGAGTAAGGACGCAATCTTTGCATCCGTATATGAATCTGGAAGTGAATGGGCATTACCATTATACATAATTGCAGTAGTCACTGCAGTCATCACTGCATTTTACACTACTCGAATGATTGGAATGGTATTCTTTGGAAAGAAGAGTAAACATATTCAAAAGATGGAAGAAGAAGGACATCATATTCACGATGCACCATTATCCATGTGGATTCCATATGGAATTCTAGCAGTACTTACAATTGGTATTGGTCTAATTGGATTATCTGCTGAAGAAGGACTACATCATATGTTTACTGACTATCTTGAACACTCCTTTGGTATTCACAGTCCACATGTTGCAGCAGAAGCATCCATCTTACCTGAATTCTTGCAAGGACTTAACCCAGTTGCACTTGGTTCTTCCTTAGTAGCATTTGCTACGGGTATTGGCCTTGGTTACATATTCTATATTGGAAGATGGGTCGATCCTGTAAAATTCGTAAATTCTAATATTGTATTTTATGCAATTCATAAATTTCTCTTAAACCGATGGTATCTCAATGCAATTGTCTATTGGTGCTTTGTTACAACACCTTTATGGTTGGCAAGATGGATTTCTAGATACTTTGAGAAGAAAGTTATTGATTACGGTATGAACGATGGAGTCCAAAAAGCTGTTAGTTGGAGTGCTAAGGTAATTCAGGGAACCCAAACAGGTGTATCCCAATCATATCTATTCGTATTTGGAGCAGGATTATTATTCGTAGTCTTGATATTGTTGATATAGGAGATTTGATGACATGTTAGAAATTACTTCAACTCCTTTGGTACTAATTGCAATATTAGGTACCGTTGGTGTACTTCTTCCAATCATAAGCATTGCAAGAAAAGAACGAGGTTCTAATTCATTTTATGCTATAATTGCATTTTCTGCATTAATTCTCTCTATGGGATATGTTGGATATCAGTTCATTGAGGATAATGTCTCTGCATCTGCTTTGTTTTCTGAAGATGTTTTAGTTGACGATGCATTTGGTGGATTCTTTGCAATAGCAATGTTGATTGTTGCTTTGTTCACAACTGTTGGCTCTTTTAATTATATGAGAAAGCATAATTCTCCTGCTGTTTACTATTCCCTAATTTTACTTGCAACCATAGGTATGGTGCTAGTTGCATATTCTACTGACCTTGTAATGCTATTTGTGGCATGGGAGCTTATGAGTATTCCAACATACATTTTAGTTGGATTTATGAAAAAGAGTCCAACTTCAAATGAAGCAGCTTTAAAATATTTCTTGTTTGGTGCATTGTCCTCTGCGATTATTGTTTATGGTATTTCACTTTCATACGGATTAACTGGTTCTACAAATATTGGGGAAGTCATTCAGGGTTACTCCGTACTTGATCCTTCTTTACTTCCACTCGCATTACTTTCGGTTGGATTGTTTGTTGCAGGATTTGGATTTAAAATGGGACTTGTTCCATTCCATCAATGGCTTCCTGATACCTATGAAGGTGCACCTACACCAATTACCGCCCTTCTTGCAGCTGCAACTAAAAAAGCTGGATTTGCTGCAACAATTAGAATTGTAGTTTTAGGAATGGTAGTTTTACATGTTGATTGGACTTTTGCACTTGCTATTATTGCAGTAATGACAATGACTATTGGCAATGTTGCAGCAATTATGCAAAAGAACATTTCTAGAATGTTGGCTTACTCTAGTATTGCGCATGCCGGTTATATCCTAATTGGACTTGCAGTTGCACCACATACTTCTCTTGGTTTACAAGGTTCTATGTATCAAATTATGAATCATGCTGTAATGAAAGGNGCTGCATTTATTGCAATTGCAGGAATTGCTACAACCCTTGCAGTAACTCATATCGATAAGTTACAGGGACTTGGAAGACGAATGCCTATTACTGCTTTAGGTTTGGTGATTGCATTATTTGCTTTAGCTGGTATTCCNCCACTTTCTGGATTTTGGAGTAAAATAATGTTATTTGGTAGTGCATTAGATGCAGGTTCTGTATTGTGGTGGGCACCATGGCTTGCAATTGCAGGCGTATTAAACAGTGCATTGTCACTTGCTTACTATGGTTGGTTAACTAGAAAGATGTACTTTGAAGGAGANACTCAAAAGAGAGTCATAGAACCAAAATCTGTAATGGCAGTTATGATATTCTCAACAATCTTCTTAGTAGGATTTGGTGTTTATCCTGACCCATTAATTAAATTTGTAGAACTTGCAACACCTGTAATTGGTTTGGGCATTATGCCTTAAACAAAGTAAATTTAACTAATTTTTCTAAATTTGTAGAACTTGCAACACCTGTAATTGGTTTAGAGTTATACAGTAAACGAAGTAAATTTAACTAATTTTTCTAAATTTATTTTTGCATCACTGTCTGGAATTTTCCTCAAAGACACTCTTGCTTTCTCTGAGTATTCTTTTAACAATTCTTCCATTCTATTAAATCCGTCTCTAGGATCTACGCTTTTTTTAATTAGCAAATTAAATAATTTTTTTTCATCTTTCCAATCTAGCAAATCATCTCTAATCTGATATGCTATTCCAAGATATCTTCCATACTCAGCTAATGCTTCAATTTGTTCTTCTGTCCCGTTTGCAATTATTCCTCCAGTTCTGGCTGAAACTTCAAACGCAGTTGCAGTTTTGTATTCTATAACTTTTAGATAATCATCAAATGTAATGTCTCCACTAGCTTCTAATCTCCCTTCAATCATTTCGCCCTCACTCATTAACATTGCAGTTGTTGCCAAGTCTTTTGTAATTCTTGCATTATCCAATCTTGATGATATTGCAAGAATTAACCCTAAAACAAAATCTCCTGTTAACACGCTTGTATTGTATCCATATTTCACATGAAATGGATCTTTTTGCCTTCTCATAGTTTCCTCATCAATGATGTCATCATGGATAATTGACTCCATATGTAAAAATTCAACTGCACATGAAGCTGATAATACATTTTCATCTATTTTACCAATACTTTCAGCAGCCAAATTCAAAATAATTGGCCTGATTCTTTTTCCGCCTTCTAATGAATATTTTAGAGGTTCGATAAATTCTGATTCTGAATATAGTGCAAGTTCTTTATCTAGTGCTTGATCTATTTCTTCAATATATTTTCCATATGTCTCAAGCAGGGGATTAATCTCAATATTTTTTCTATCCAAGATAATTGATCAAAAATCCTTGTTATTAGTAATTAAATCTTGGTGCTCCTGCCGGGATTTGAACCCGGGATCTCTGCCTTGAAAGGGCAGAATGCTTGACCGGACTACACCACAGGAACCCATGATGAATCTTATTTTAGATCATAAAATCTTTTGTACGCCGCAAAGATTTTTGTATTGGAAAATTTGGACGATTACTATGAGTCTAATTCAAAGAATCGATGAAATAATTGAAGCAAGAAGTTTACTTAAACATCCATTTTACCAAATGTGGTCTGATGGTAAATTAAGCCAGGAATCTCTAGCCGGATATTCCAAGGAATATTTCCAACTTGTAAAAGAAGTTCCTAAATTTATGACGCCTATTATTGAAAAAGCACCTAGTTCTGTTATTGCCGAGTTAACTGAAAACCAACAAGAAGAATCCGATCACATTAAACCTTGGATTAGCTTTGCTGGAGAGCTTGGTATTTCAGAAGATGAATTAATTTCGTATTCTGGATCAGATAAAACTCGAAAAGCCGTATTTGATTTGACTGAATTAATGAACACTTTTGATGGTGGTGCATGCGCAATGTATGCATTTGAAAAAGAGATTCCTAAAATTAGTCAAACAAAATTGGATGGATTGTCTGAATTTTATAAAATAACTAGCGATGAGGCAACTGAATACTTTAAACTCCACACTGAAGCTGATGTTAGACATACGGCATCATGGAGAAACATCTTGGAAAAATCTGATGCTGACACAAGTAATTTAATTGAAATTGCTGAAAAATCTGTTTCAGCACAAAATCTTTTACTTGATAGTTGTTATGATCAATATTGTTAATCTCATAACATTTTATACCTCAAAAAAAATTTAGTACTTTAGGGCCCGTAACTCAGCTTGGTAGAGTAACCGGCTCATAACCGGTGAGCCAAGGGATCGAAGCCCTTCGGGCCCATTATTTTCAATTAGTTTTAAAATGAGTATACAAAAATTATTGGCTGCAATGAAGAATCAGAGTTATATCTGAAATTGATGATTGGAAGGCATTTGTCTGAGCTGCCCAAAGTTATTTACTAATCTGTTTTTTTACTTTATCTAAAATATCCTCATCTATAATTTTTTGTTCATACAATATTTCTGTAATCTGTAGTATGTTTAACATTGAATGTATTTTTACTCCCTGTTCTGCAAGAGCCTCNTCTGCCCCTTCCATTCTATCTACAATTACATATGCGTCTTTTACTGTGACATTTACTTCTGTTAATGATCTGATTGCATTTACAACTGAACCGCCTGTAGTTGCAACATCATCTATCATGACCACTTTCATCCCGTCATGAATTTTCCCTTCAACAGATTTTGAAGTACCGTAATCTTTTGGTTTACTTCTGACGTAGATTAGTGGTTTTACTGTTTCAATTGCTAATGCTGATGCAATTACTAATCCTCCTGTGGGAACTGAAACAATACTTTCAAAATTATCTAATCCTATATCTTCTGTAATTTGATTTTCAAGATACTTTGTCATCATTCTAAATTCACGCGGATAACTGGGAACTAATCTTAAATCCACATAATACGAACTGCTTTTTCCACTGGCCAGTGTAAAATCCCCAAATTTTATTATCTCTTTTTGATGTAAAAAGGTCACAAATTCTTTCACAAACTCCATACCAAAATTCACTACATTGGATTTATTTTAGTTTGTATTTACTATCTATTATGCCTGAAATTTGGTTGAATTATGGGATTACGGACGTAGTTTTGGACATAAAAGCTGAAAATTTAGAACAAAAAATTGATTCTGATGGCAAAATTATGGATGATTTTGCAATTAATGAAAAACTAAATTCCATTGATTTNTCAAAACCAATGGAATTAGTAGTATTGCATAATTCTAAATCTATTTTGAAAATTATCTCATTATTATTCACATTATGTGANCAAAAATCAAAACCATTTCCTAAGATATTAGCTGAGAAAAAAATTCTAAATTTAGTCAAGTCTGGTTTACCTGAAGGTAGTGCAATTAACGAATTTGACGATGTTGATATTTCTAATACTAATCTTGTATTTATGGGTGAAATGGGGTTTGATGGGCTATTTGGTTATGAGACTATTGCAACACGTCTTATCAAAAAATTTGGTACAGAATCTATGCTTTCAGCATATGCAAAAAGACAAGGTAATTTTCCTACCCCTGGACAATATACTGAAAGTTTGACAGAAGCAAAAAAATTCGTTGATAATTTTGAAATTCAAGCAATTGAAATTGTTTCAAATTCTGAAGGAATACTTGACTTTACAATTGGTCATCCATCTCAAACCCTCTCTGCCACTAAAATTTTAGAATTAAATTCGATTAAAGACATCGGTCAACACAAAACCATGATAATGAGCACTGGTAAGGATGCAAGCAATGACACTTTGGGACATTCTTTATCCTCGCTTTGGAATTGTTCAAATGCTATTAAGAAAGATGGTCTTGCAATTTTGGTTGCTGAATGTAAGGGTGGTTTAGGTTCTGATGCCATTCAACAATATATTGAAGATAGATTAACCTTGGAACAATTGCGGAATCCTACAAAATATGTTGATGGGATGGAGGATTTACTTTTTCTTTCAGAAATACAAAAAAACTTTCAAATTGGATTGGTTTCTATTTTGCCTGAATTTTATGTAAAGAAACTTGATATGATTTCTTTACCTGGAATAAAATATTCCATGGATTATATTTTAAAAACACAGGGTGCTAGACAAAAAGTTGCAGTAGTAAATGACGGTGCTAGACTTTTTCTAAGGTAAAATTCCTGAAAATAATCCTGATGGTAGTGGTGCACACAAAAATGCTAATGCTATAATTCCGATATACGCAATCTTTCTATTTCTTGTAAGTGATATGTCATCAAGTGGAGTTGCGCTTGGATTTTTGGTTGACATTACTAAAATTAGGATTGCCATAAGCCAATAATTTAGTAAAACAAGTACTAGCATGCTCCCATATGTTGCATATCTATGGATTTTTTGACCTAAGAGCGTTCTTGCCATATGTCCACCATCCAGTTGCCATGCTGGAAGCAAATTCAAAAATGTAATTAAAAACCCAATCCATGCTGCAAACATTACTGGCGTCATGATCACTTCGTGACCTGGACCTCCTTTTCCAAATACTGCTAAACTTGCAGTCATTAGTAGTGGCTCTCCTTGTTCCCATTCAACTAGTATTTGATCAGCAAATAACCCTTCAGCTATTCCTTGATCCAAAATTGGTGCAGTATATGCTCCATACAGTGAAACTATCATTGTAATTACTAATCCTGCAATTGGTCCTGCAATAGCTACATCAAATAAAATTCTTCGATTAATTGTTAATCCCTTTGATTGAATGAATGCACCAAATGTTGGAATACCGATGACTGGTAAACCTGGAATAAAATATGGCCAACTTGTTTTTAACCTGTGCATCTTTGCTGCAATAATGTGTCCAAGCTCATGCGTTCCCAAAATTCCTAATAATGCAAGTGTGTAGACAATTGCCATCTGAAATGGATCTCCAATTTCTACAATAGCGTTTGTTCCAGATGTTCTATAGTAGCCATCAATCATTACAAATGATATTACAATTACAAACAAAAATCTCGGTGTCCACGTCGCATTAAGTAATTTTCTAGCTTTTTTTATGGTAAATTTTTGAATTTGAACATAGATCTCATTATCTTTTTTTAATAATTTACAAACATAGCTCATATTTTCTAACCCTCTTGCTAAATCTTCAAATTTTGTTTGAAATTCTATGTCTGTAATTTTAAATTCTAATGTGAATTCCGTTTTTGTAAACTCTCCCACATTAAAAATTGAATTAACTAATGAAATAATATTTTCTTGAGAATCTTCTTCCATTCATTTGATATACTCTTATTCCATTAATCACCTTTTTGTTTAAAATTAAATATTGATACTTTCATGGTATATTATGCAAGTAATTTTGAGACAATTGGGTGACTGTAGTATACGTAGAGCAGCTCCAAGCGATCTAATCTCTGTAATGGAAATTAATCTTAAAACCTTACCTGAGCACTATTCTGACTATTTCTATGAATCCTTATTGAAAGAATTACCTGAAGCATTTTTGGTTGCAGAAATAGATGGTAAAATTGTTGGTTATGAAATGTGTAAAACTGAATTTGGATTTTCAAATTTTAAGAAACTAGGTTTTGTAAAAAAAGGACATGTAGTATCAATTGCAGTTGTTGATGAGCATAGAAAAAAAGGCATCGGCAAAGCACTTGTTGAAGAATCTGTAATTGGTGTAAAAAGTAGGAATTGTGATGAATTTTATCTAGAAGTTAGATGTAGTAATACTGATGCTGTTCGTCTTTATGAAAAACTTGGATTTGTAATTAGACTAGAACTTAATGCATATTACCGTGATGGTGAGTCTGCATATTTAATGGCGATTGAAGTAGATTGAAAATTATAGCCATTGTAGTATTTGCATCTATACTTATGGTTGGATCATCCTTACCTGCTTTTGGTGTAGTTTTAGTATTTTTAGATAAAGATGTTTATGAAATTCCTACTCCTGATATGCCATTGACTATTTTCATTGAATCTCCCGGTAAGGTTACGATCTCTGTAAGTAATGGTGATGTTGCAACCGTATTGGGAGAAACAACTTCTGGTGAGTTTACGATTTACCATGATGATTACGATTTCGTGGATGGTACAATGCTAATTGTAAATCACATTAATGATTACACTCTGAAAGAATGGACTGATGTTTCAACTTTTTCTAAAAATGTATCCACTGAACCTGTAAAAGAAACCACCAGTGTAAAATCTGGTAATGGCGGCGGATGCCTAATCGCAACTGCAGCATACGGCTCAGAGATGGCACCGCAGGTCCAACTGCTCAGGGAAATTCGCGACAACCAGCTGATGAACACGGAATCAGGAACCGCATTCATGGGAGCATTCAACAACGTCTACTATTCGTTTAGTCCAATAATTGCCGACATGGAAAGAGAGAATCCTATGTTCAAGGAAGTTGTAAAAGCTGGCTTGACACCAATGTTATCCACTTTGGCAATTATGGAGAACGCAGAATCCGAATCAGAAGTTCTGGGACTTGGACTGTCTGTGATTGCACTAAACCTTGGAATGTACATTGCAGCACCTGCATTAATTGCAATGAAAGTTAATCAACAAATTAAATCCAGAAAATAATCTCTAATTATTTTATCATAATAGGTT
>JGI26243J51142_1000693_pt1 | contig 14744 bp, 10 predicted proteins | sample SaaInlV_130m_DNA_FD_51142 | JGI IMG/M metagenome (IMG submission 51142)
CCGCTTCGGCGTCACCCGGCACCGGAATCGTGTTATGTTAGACAAATCAACAAGTTGGCGGGAAATGACCACAGATGGTTAGATTCCATGCAGGAACCATTAATAATAAGGAGCGAATATGAAGCCACTTGAAGGCGTTACCATCCTGGAATTTTCCACCATGATTACCGCCTCATTTGCGGCGATGCAAATGTGTGAGCAAGGTGCCCGGGTGATTAAGGTCGAGCCATTAAACGCCGGCGACCCGCTTCGTTACATTGGTGCAACCAAGGGCGGTATTTCCTCGTTATTCGCTAATTGTAATCGTGGCAAGGAAGCCATTCGTGTCGATATCAAAACAGAAGCAGGCCAGGCACTGATTCGCGAAATGGTACCCGAGGTAGACGTGGTTATTCATAACTTCAGGCCAGGCGTCATGGACAGGCTTGGTTTGGGCAGTGACGCGCTGCGCGCACTGAACCCACGATTAATCTACACCGCAATTTCAGGATTCGGTAACACAGGCCCGAAGAGCGGCTCACCCGCCTATGACCCGATCATTCAGGCTCAGTCGGGTATTACCGCAACCCAGGGTAAAGAAGAACCAGCATTCTTTCGCACCCTGATTTGCGACAAGATCACCGCTTACACTGCTTGTCAGGCAGTCACCAGCGCGCTCTATCTTCGAGAAAAGACGGGCGAAGGCCAGCACATCGATCTATCTATGTTAGATGCTGGTTTATTTTTTATCTTCCCTGACGGCTTTCAGAACCATACATTGCTGGATGATGATGTTGCGCCGCAGCCCTTGCTCATCGATCTTCTCTACGAGCTGACCGTAACCAAAGACGGCGCAGTCACTATTTCCGCCGGTACCGCTGACCAACAAATGCGCTCACTTATTGCCATGGGGATGGAACATCTATTGGCTGACGAACGTTTTGATGACATGCAGAAATTGTTTGCCAACATTGATGTTTTTAAATCGCTCGTAGCGGGCGAGTACTTAAAGCACACCACCGACGAAGTGATCGCGAAAATGACAGAAGCGGACGTACCTTGCGCTCGCTTCCTTGATCGGGACGAGGTTCTGGCCCAAGAGCAATTGCAGGCCAACGGCTCCATTGATGTTATCGACCACCCGTTGATGGGTTCAATGCGAGTGGTGAAATCGCCACCGAGGTTTGGCGGTGAGGTCCTTGAACCAGGGTCCCCTAGCCCTGATCACGGTCAACATACCCGGCAAGTATTGGCGTCATTCTCGGTGGGTGAAGACCGCATTGAGAAGATGTTTGGTGATGGTGTGGTTAGCTAGTTTCGGCTCCAGGTCTATCTTTTACAGCGTTTGCATTGGGCAATCTGCCACATCGGGTAGAGATTCTGTTCAACATTCTTTAGCCACTATTTTGTTGTGCAACCTGCTGCTGCCAACATATGGTCATGGTTTTTGATGGCAAAAATTCCTAAAAACCCTGGTGCTATGAAGGCGCGTAGCAGTATGACATGATCAATTCACTAACACCGGATGGATACCATGGAACAAAATAGTTTTGACGCAATCCAGGCGGCGGCGATGAGCGAGGTAGAACCTTATGTCCCACTGCTCCAGCGCACGGAGGGTCAACCACCACCCAATGCGGCAAACGGTGGCTTGTCCTATATGTCTTTCGATCGTAACGGAGATGCTGGAACAGAGGCAGCGATAGAAACTGCACTTAAACAGATTGCAGGTGGTGAAGGGCAGGCTGTAATCGACATGGTTGAAAGTGCGCCGCCTGGCCCCATCGCGACCAAATGGGGGCTCGGCTTTCGTCGATATGCAGAATGCCTTGCGTATATTAGAGACAACAACATTAAGGCACCGGAAGGCGGTGTTGCGATTCCGCTGCGTTACACGATCGACGAACAACCGTCTTACTCGATCGTCTCGAGCAATGGATTGTGGCAGGACCCAGCTCGAGAGGCGCAGGCAAAGGCACTGCGCAAAGATGAGAAAGACAGTGTTAGACGCAGTCTGTATTTTCCTCAGGTGCTACGAGATGCGAGACGTATCCAGGAGTACTACCCTGATTTATCGCCATCCAGCCCTGAATGCATGGACAAACTTGGCGTCTCTCTTGCGCACCTCGAATCGGAGTGTGAAAACTTTTACGATGCAGCAGAAGTTGAACGTGTGTATTACCCCGAGATGGAAAAGCTCCTGCTTGAGTTTTTCCCAGACGCGAAGGATGCGCTAGTTTTTAATCATGATGTATTCGACAAAGATTACGAAGGGGATCGCACCGAGGATCAGGATAAAAAGAACCCGGGTGTAAACGCTAGCTATGCCAACCTTGTGCACAATGATTTAAACGACAATAGCGGTCGCGTGCGGTGCCGCGAGCTTCTCACCAGAAACCTTCGCAACTTTGGTCGCGAGCAACATTACTCCGACGCTGAAGCGGATGCGAAGATGTCACGACGTTTTATGTCGATCAATCTTGCCAAGCCGATGCAGACGGTTCGTCAGAATCCATTCGTACTTTGTGCCTGGCCGTCATTCTCGGATCAATCCTATATCACTGGCTATCGTGTGTACGATGATCGTGTCGGTGAAACAACACGCTTCACCTATAGACCTGAACATGAATGGTATTGGTTGCCTGAACAAACCCCTACCGAAGTTTCAATGTTAAAGTGCTATGACTCAGTTACCGACGGTTCTGTCTCTCGTTGGTCGTTCCACAGCGCTTGCGTGGATCCAACGGCACCTACCGATGCACCCTGTCGGAAAAATGTCGTGGTTCGATCATTTGTCTTTTTCTAAGCAGAGATATACTGGCGCGGGCATTTAGACTTCAAACCGGGAACATTTCGCCTTGCGAAGGACTTTACCGGCTGACAGTGATGCAAAGCGAGTGCCGAGCCTGCCATTTTAATTTAATATTGCGTTCGCCCTACTGATATCAACGGAGACCAACATGCTAAAACCCGGAACAAGACTAAAGAGCGCCGTATGCGAGGCCGAATTCATGATTATCAAAGCCGCAGACAGCGACGAGCTAACCTGCGGCGGTATTGCGCTGGATGAGTCATCGGATCGAGTCGAAGGGGTATCCGACAAGATGGACGGCTGTGTGATTGGCAAACGTTACATTAACGCTAGCGAATCTATCGAGGTGCTCTGTGTTAAAACAGGCGAGGGTTCGCTTTACTGCAACGATGAAGAACTAATGACTAAAGACACNAAGAAGCTGCCCTCCTCCGACTAGCCTACTTCTGGAACAACATTCACATGAACATCGCCCTTTTCCTGCAGATGGCAGCAGAAGCCTGCCCGGACCGCCCTGCGCTGACCTACGATGGCAAGCACTATACTTACGCGCAATTATTCAGTGCAGCAAAGCGTGCGGCACTTTATTTTTCTACCGGCAACTGCAAGTTTGTATGTTTGCTTGACACATCGAGCCCCGCTACGCCGATAGCCCTCATGGGCGCAGCTATAGCCGGTATACCTTATGTACCACTCAACTATCGTTTGAGTGAGGAGCAGCTCACCCCTCTGCTTGATCGCATCAGTCCGGCCTACCTTATTTCTGGTCCGCGGAATGAAACCTATGATTTTGACGGTTGGGTTGTTCAGGATTCTGCCGATTTTCTAAGCGACGTGCTGAACGGCGAAGAGGTGGAAGTCACTTGGCATGAAGATCCTTCAGCCGTCGCAGTGCAACTTTTCACCAGCGGCACCACAGGCATTCCCAAGGCAGCATTACTACGCCATGAACATCTGGTGTCCTACATATTGGGGTCAGTAGAATTTATGGGTGCGCTTGAGGACGAAGCTGCGCTAGTATCAGTGCCGCCGTACCATATCGCCGGTATTTCTGCAGCGATGAGTAACATCTACGCCTGTCGCCGAGTCGTGCAACTGCCAGACTTCGATGCTGCCGAATGGCTGCGCCTGGTAGCCAACGAAGGCGTTACCAGCGCCTTTGTCGTTCCTACGATGCTGACTCGAATTATCAAGGAAATCGACACCGCCAAGCTGGACCCCAAAACGTTTTCGACTCTAATGTCCATCGCTTACGGTGGCGGCAAGATGCCGGTGCCCGTGATAGAGCTGGCATTGAAGTTATTTCCTGGCGTTAATTTCACTAACGCCTATGGATTGACTGAAACCAGTTCAACCATCGCCCTTCTGGATCCGGATGACCATCGAGCAGCGGTCGATCACGATGATACGGCCGTGCATGCCAGACTCGGCTCGGTCGGGAAGCCTTTGCCTTCGGTCGAAATAGAGGTTCGAGACGAGGACGGCAAACAACTCGGGCCCTTCGAGCCTGGCGAAATCTATGTTCGCGGCCCTCAGGTATCTGGCGAATACGATGGACGCAGCGTGCTGGACGCTGACGGCTGGTTTCCGACCCGCGACGCGGGATACCTGGATGATGACGGCTATCTCTTCTTGTCCGGCCGCGCTGACGATGTGATTGTTCGCGGCGGCGAGAATATTTCACCCGGAGAGATTGAAGACCTGCTTCACCAACACTCCGCCATCGCCGATACGGCTGCAGTTGGCATACCTTCCGAGGAATGGGGCGAAGTTGTCGCTCTCACCGTTGTTGTAGCGACCGGGCAAAGCATCACGGAGGACGAAATCCGGAGTCACATCAGAGAACATCTTCGTTCGTCTCGTGTGCCTGAGGCGATTCACTTCACCTTAGAACTTCCCTACAACGAAACCGGTAAACTGCTGCGCAGAGTCGTCAGGGATTGGTTCAGGCATGAAGAAGACTGATCGGCCAGCGGACCCGGCTCAGCTCGAGTTCCTAACCAATCTGCACGACGAAATGGATGGGCAGTTCGATGAAGTGGGACACCACTGCACGCTCTTCGGTCTGAATTTCATCGTAAATTAATCAGCGTTGTCCTCCNGGACAGGATATAGCTGTGTAATTGATCCACCGAGATTACCCGTTGGGCGGGTCAACAACTGCATTTCGCCTAACACCGAGCTCAACAAGAATTTCAGCATGGCGTGCCGGCGTTAACTTGTAACCGGTATAAAACAAAACTGAAATGAAACCTAACCCCGCAATTATGGGCCCATAAAAAATACCCATGTTTAATAACGTTTGCGGGGCTACATCAGAGGCGGTTCTGATTTCCGGGCCTACGGGCCAGTCGATAAACTCTAAAGCCCAGCCGGCAATGACCGCGCCAAAGCCGCTGGTCGCTTTAGCTGAGAACGCCACAGCAGCAAAAAAAGCACCTTCCTGGCGGCGACCGGTCTCGTATTCATGCTCATCACAAACATCCGCCATCATCGAGCCATAACCAACATTGGCCTGCGCCGTTGAGAAACCCTGAATCACCTTTAACGCCACCAAAAGTGGCATTAGCAGGGCATCACCATTGTCAGGAAACCACTCCAACAGTCTCAACACAACCGGCAGAGTCTGGAAAAATGCCCAGCAAAGCCCACCAAAAATCAGGCAAGCTTTCTTACCAAACCTGGAAAACAACCTGACGGAAGCGAAAGTGCCAAGGGCATTACCGACAGCGTAAGCGATCAGCACTGGAATGATGATCTTCTCATCGAGCTCCCAGAAGTAAGTGAACATATAAATGTCCAGGGTTCCCGTGACACCAACCATAATGTAGACCACCAGCACGCCGGTAAACAGAAACCGAAAATTCCTACTCTTAGTCACATCCTTAAAGTCACTGAAAAGTCGATAAAAAACAGTCATTATCGAAGCCCGTGGCTGAGCCTCAACCTTCAGAAGAAAAGGGATAACCGATCGCGTACCCCAGGCACTCCAAAAAATGGTAGCCGCCATGGTCGCGGCAACACACAAAGCCCACGGAATATAAGCATCGGGTACGAAACGACCCTCAGCGCCGTCACTTCTAAAGAAAGGAGAAAAAACCAGAAAGAACAACAGCAAGGCAAAGAGAGCACCGATGTTGCCGAAAAACTGCCGATAAGCGACCAGCGCCGTTCTATCTTCAATATTTTCTGTTATTTCGGCCCCCAGAGCGATGTGAGGCACGTGATAAAGGGACATCATCGTTCTCGCCAGATTAGTAAAAACAGCCAGCCAGGCAAACAAAGCCCAATCAGAAGTTACCAGTGGAAAGAACAACAAAAAGAAACACGCCGACAATGGCAGGAATGACGCGAACATAAACGGATGTCTTCGGCCCTGCTTGGATTGCCAGTGGTCCGATAGAGAGCCCGCAAAAATATCGGAAAAAGCATCCACAATGACGGCTAAGCCAATGGCTGATGCCGCCAAACCTGGGCTCAATCCAAGTATCTGACTATAGTAAAAGAGCAGGAAAAACCCCAACCCAGTGCCAAACATACCCTCACCAGCCTGACCAATACCNTAAGCAAATTTCACGTTAAAAGTCAGCTTCTCTAGTACCATATTGATCTCAACTAGTTAGGGGTTAGTAGGGATCAACGATAATCCCCCTATTATTTACAGGAGTCAAAAGAAGTGGCTAGGCCACCATAGCCAGACTTCGTTTTGGAATGACGCCTCCGTTACCCCGACCCGGTTATGCCTATGCTGATATAGGCATCCATATTCGTTAAAACATCCTGATCAGGATTGGACACTGCCGCCAAAGTTTGTTCAGATCTGGCTATCAACTAATGCCTGGACTACAAACTTAAGGGAGAGAAGGTGCTAGAGCCGTACACCGTTTTGGATTTCACCGATGAGCGCGGTGAAATTGGTCCGATGATTCTAGGTGACCTGGGCGCAGAGGTCATAAAGATTGAATTACCCGAGGGGGCTTCATCACGACGAGCAGCACCTTTCTACAAGGACGCGCACGAAGCTAACGACCTTTCGAGTCTTCAGTTTATTGCCTACAACCGAAACAAGCGCAGCATCACTGTCGATCCAAACTCGGATGAAGATCGCTCCGTGTTAGACGAGCTGATCCGGCGTGCCGACATTATTTTCGAGTCTGCACCTAATGGCACACTTGCAGAGTTAGATTTCGACTTTGCCAAGGTCTCGGCACTCAACCCCAATATAGTGCACGTCTGTCTTAGCCCTTTCGGCGCCACGGGTCCACATGCAAACTTCCACGGCAATGACCTCGTGATCGCCGCCATGGGTGGGCCCGTCGCATTGCAGGGCCCAATAGACCGATCACCCGTTCGCATTAGCGTTCCACAAGTCTGGCGCCATGCTGGTATTGAAGCCGCTTCAGGGGCACTGGTCGCACTAACCAGGATGCGACGGACTGGTGGTTCTCAATTCGTGGACTTGTCAGCCCAAAGCGTGATGACCTGGACGATGTTAAACGCCATGGATGCATACGCTATCCAGGGCTTCGATTTTGAGCGCGGCGGATCCACTATCGCCAACGGTAAGCTTAAAATGGAGCTCGTCTATGAAACCGCCGACGGCTGGGTCGTCGCTTTACCCACCAGCTCCGTCATGGAGGGTTGTCTCGAATGGATGATAGAGGATGGGATTGCCGACGCTACTTACCGGAACATTGACTGGAAGAACTATGACCTCAATATTCGCGAACTCGACAATGCACCGATCAACCTCTATCAGGCACAAGAACTTCTTGCGTCTTTCTTACACTTGCACACAAAGCAAGAGCTCTTCGAATTTGGTTTGAACAAGGGCATCACCCTGGCGCCAATCAATACGCTGGAGGAGCTTTTGTCACTCGAGCACATCCAGACACGTGACTACTGGCGGGATCTAGAGCTCAAAGACAAAACGGTGAACACACCCGGGCTCTGGGCCAAACCTTCTGCGTATAAAATGTCTATCCGCCATAACGCGCCTAAGCTCGGTGAGCATAACCAGGAAATACGAGCCGAACTTGAGAAACCTGCAAAGGTTAAAGAACCCGTTGGCCAGGAAGATCTATTACCTTTTTCCGGCCTAAAAGTCGCAGACTTTGCATGGGTAGGCGTTGGTCCCATCTCATCGAAATTTTTAGCTGATCACGGCGCTACGGTGGTTCGAGTGGAGAGCGAGCTNCGCCCCGATGTGTTACGCGTCAATGGTCCTTACAAAGACAATATCGAAGGCTGGGATCGCTCGCAGTTCTACGGCGATTTCAATACGTCCAAGCAAAGCCTGGCACTAGATCTCAAGCAGCCTCAGGCAATAGAGATAGCGAAACAACTGATTGTCGGATCAGATGTCATGATCGAAAGCTTCGCTCCCGGCGCTATATCTCGAATGGGACTCGGTTACGAAGAAGTCAGAAAGCTCAACCCGAAGCTCATCATGATCAGCACCTGTCTCATGGGACAAACCGGACCCGCCGCTGAGTTGGCAGGATTCGGCTATCATGCCGCAGCCATCGCGGGATTTTATGAAATGACTGGTTGGTCTGATCGAGGGCCTATCGGTCCCTGGATTGCCTATACCGACACCATTGCACCACGATTTATCTCAGCGCTGCTTTCGGCTGCTCTAGATCATCGTCGCCGTACAGGCGAAGGTTGTTTTATCGATGTAGCCCAAATTGAAACCGCCCTGCACTTCCTGGCCCCTGAACTACTCGATCTGCAAGCCAACGGTCATCTCGCTACACGCACTGGCAATCGGTCTGTTTATGCGGCCCCACAAAGTTGCTATGCGTGTGCCGGAGAAGACAATTGGTGCGCGATTGCGGTAGATACTGATCAACAGTGGCAAGCACTTTGCAGCACTCTGAATCGGCCAGATTGGGCAAGCGACTCAACACTCGCTGATAACTCTGGCCGTCTGCGAGCACACGACCGCCTGGACGACGGCATTAAAGCCTGGACGGCAGATAAGACCGCAGCGGATGTTATGGCTATCTTGCAAGCCGCGGGTGTGCCCGCTGGCATGGTCCAACGTAGCAGCGATCTTCTGCAAGACCCTCAATATCAACATCGCCAGTTCTATCGCTACTTCAATCACCAGGAGATGGGAACCATTCCCTACGCAGGACACCAATACCGTATCTCTAGCTACGACAACAGCCCTCAGGGACCAGCCCCCTGCCTCGGCCAACACAGCTTCGAGGTTTTAAGTGAGGTGATAAAACTCTCCGATGAAGAGATCGCTGAAGCTTACGCCACGGGCATCGTTATTTGAGATTTGTCGACTAACCGGGGATCGAATCTGCCCTGGCATCGCCCTGCCAGACCCAAACGACCATCGACCCGCGAGATCGACATGCATCAAGACCCAAACGGATTATCTGGCAGCTAACTCGGCCCTAGCTTCTGCTTCNACTCTCGTTCCATCGAAGAACTTCGAATTTGANCCAGCGTATAACTGAACCGAGAAACTAAACGCAAAGTTACGAAAATCTTCCTCAGTAATAAGATCGTGCTCCAGCTGCTCATATGCTTCAGCCGCCGCGTGTCCCATATCCAGCACATCCCAGTGACCAAGGTCAAAACTCATAATGGCTCGTACTTGCTCTCCAAAGGGATTCGCCTTTCGATTGAAAGCTGTGAAGGCCAAAGGATCGTCAGACTCGCAACCGAAATAGAAGTTNGGAATGAACCGGTCCCGAATGTCTTCTGCCTTTGCTATACCCATTGCCTTAAAGTCATCACGGACATCCACTGGGATATCATGACCACCGACACCCAAAGTCATCGATAATTGCTCAAGTTTCGCTAGCGTTGCCTTGTCACCATAATTCTCGAACAGCTCTTTTGCCGTGGCCATGTCTATGTTTGCAGGGTTTAGATTTTCCAGCCCCAGCCGATTACGTTTCTGCCATCGCCCTACAATATCTGTGTAAAGGCGTGCACCATTTATAGCGCCGCCTTCCAGCAAGGCTACTCTTAGATCAGGGAATCGGTAGGTGACGCCGCCCATTAACATGCCTTTGGCCAACACCTCGCCCGCCGCCGCAAAGTGTCCCATATGATTGTGCATGTAATTAGAGATTGAGCTTCGATCATGGAAACCCATACCGCCTGAATGCGCGGCAACAGGAAAGCCAAGTTCGACACATTTTGCCCAGAAAGGATCGTAATCGTGCTCGCTGTCAATGCAGAAGTTATCCAACCAGAACACTTCGTTTGAGAGCTCAGGATATTCCCTGGCCACTCGTGGTACCGGACGTTTTATAAAAGATGGAATCATCGCAACCTTCAACCCAAGCGAATGTGCATGCTCCAGTTCTGCGATACCTTCTTGTGGTGTATGCATGGGAATAACTGCAGCCACCGTCATTCTATCTCCATACTCATCATAGGCTGCAGCGGCGTATTCGTTATACGCATGACAAGCTAACTGGCGATATTCCTGGTCAGGGATACTGTGAAAGCCAAGACCTACTGTCGGATACAACACCGCATAATCCAGACCAAAATCGTCCATCCTCTCGTGATAAAGCTTGGGTAACATCGCCGTACAACGATCCAGTGTATTTTTCGTGGGTAGCGCCCACCAGGGCGCCCTGATCGACCGCGAATCTCGTCGCTCTTCCCAGTTCATCTGGTACCAGCCAGGACCCGTTCGTCCACCGCGCATATTCGAACGGAAATCAGTCACAGCATCGCCGCCTCCAGACTGCTTGATGTAGTCCATGAGGACTGGTGTGTATTCAATAATGTGGGAATCCCCGTCGATTAAGGGNTGATCTAAACTGGCGCGAATCTGAGCTGAGGCAGTGGGCATTTTTCGGATCCTTTTAGCATGGCTTCGTCAGTCACTGTACCCAAATACCGTGAAGACGTAAAACGCCTGGACAAATAGAGGTTTTAAGCAAAGCCATACGTCCAGCTATGGCAATAAGATTAGCCCGTATTTCGACCAATTGAAGAATGCGGTGTATTTTCACCGGTTTTAAAATCAAATTGACAAACTAATGAACAAGGCTCACTGACGCGCGTTTTTCTGACTGAGCGCCACGTGGGACCGTAAGTGAGATAAAAGTGCGCAGACATCGCCTGCCCGACGAAACCAGTCACTATGATTTTCTCAACAGCAAGCCAGGCGCTATTGCGCGACCAAGGCCTTTACGCGCGGAGCAACACGCGTGAACAACATTTGTAAACTGTCAGTCATCTGTTCTGCCCGCATCCCGGGCGGGACTGCCATGGTAACAATATCCGTCACGCCAAATTTAGTGATGAAATCGACCAGTTGCTCAACGCACTCATCCTCGTTGCCAACGATCCAAGTCTGGGGCACCGGCTCGCCACTGTCGCCAAAGCCTTCACCACTTTCCTTAAAAAATCGTTGATACAATTGCATTCGATATTTTTCCGCTGCCCGAACCAGGGGCCAGTCAGTGTTGCGATCATCTGTCACCAGGATGCTGCGGATAATGCCGACGCGATAATCACGGGTTTTCCTCCCACTGCCCTCAAGTTCATTTACCCAAGGATCAAAGGAATTGGCCTTTAAACCCTGGGGTAAAAAATGAGTGTTGTAATGAGCAGCGCGCAGCGCGCCCGCCTCAGACATGGCAGCAACCCAAAGAGGTGGACCACCGTCCTGCACGTACCCGGGCGTGATAATGACGTCTTCAAATTGATAACGCTTTCCGCTGTAACTGAATTTCTCACCCGTAAAACAATGCTGCAGTACCTCAATAGCCTCATTCATCAGAGATACCCGACGGCTAACCGGGAATCCAAAGCCACGGAACTCGTGCGGTGCGTATCCCATACCAAGACCAATTTCGACCCGGCCTCCAGAAAGGTTATCAAGCACAGCAAGGTCTTCAGCCAGGCGAAGTGGATGATTGAATGGCGCCAGGCAAATGTCAGTCCCAAACCGAACGTGACTGGTGACCGCAGACATCGCGCCAGCCACCGGAATCCAGCTGGGCAGATAGCCATCATCAACAAAGTGATGTTCCGTAAACCACACCAAATCAGCCCCAATCTGGTCAAGCCACTTTACTTGCTCCATTATTTCGCTATATAGCGATTGATGTGCGACCCCGGAATCCGGTGGATTGCGAAAGTCGTAACAAACGCCAATTCTTAAACCATGCATAACCGATCCTTATTTTTTACCGTGATAGCACAAGTCGATGCATTCCGCCGGTGAAGGACTGGAACGATGAGAATTGGCTAATTTCCATTCTGCACTGATTATTCAATACAGGCCTATAAACTGACAATCGCCGCCGAAAAGCGCTGGAGTTATTCCAATTAGTGGTCAGAGCATACACATATTCCGGCCAGTCGCGATACACCATCTTCGGGCACACCATCTGCGGGCGATAGTGATCTGCCAAGAGCGATAGTCAGTCACTTCGGTGGGCGATGATCAGCACTCTACTGGCCAGTGCACTGCGCATTGCATCGACAGCTCACGACTTCTCCCGTATAAAGTCTAGAAGATCGAGAACATTAGCGGCCTGTGTGATCAATGTTAAAGCTATATGGTGTGCCCAACTCTCAACCCGTCCGCGCTGTTGCGTGGACTTGCTTGATGAAAAAATTACCGTTCGAATTTGTCATGACGAGCCAAAACAAGGCCGCGAAGCAGCCGGAATACTTAACCGCCGTGAATCCACGCGGAACTATCCCTGCCATCGATGATAACGGCGTCGTACTTTGGGAAAGCCACGCGATCCTGATCTATTTATGTGAGAAATATGACTGGAACGACCTTTGGCCAACGGACCTGGTCGCCCGCGCAAAGGTTAATCAGTATCTTCACTTTCACCATCGCAATACCCGAGAGGTGGTCGTTCAATGGAGCCGAGCGCTCTGGCCCGCCGTATTCGAGGTGGAAAACCCTGACGAAACCTGGTTCAGGCGTAACACCTTTGCCGGTTTACAGAATAATTCACGAGTCGTAAACGACGCACTCGAAATCATCGACAGCATGTTGGCTAACTCAACTTTTATTGCCGGTCCAACAGTGACGCTAGCCGATATCAGCGCCTATGAAGAGCTAGGGCAAAATCAGGAAAAGTACGCTAATTGCACTGACTATAAAAAGTACCCGAACATCACGCGCTGGTTTATCGAGATGGAAAAACTACCCTTTCACAGGGAAGCACACGCAGTTTGGTCGCTAATCGGGGATATCAATCAATTGCGTGGCGGCATGGGCACCATTTCCAGTGCCAACAAGCAGGCCGCGACGGTGCTACTGGAAACTGTCACACGCCAAAAAAAAGCCAATATCTAACAAAATCCACGCACCGTTTTGGTCGAGTTGTGTTCCATGCCTGGCCAAGGCGCAGAGCTCTTCGGGACCCCGTTGCCTAGGTTCACAAAGAACGAATTGAATCACTATGACAATTGAAAATTGTTACGTTAATGTAGTGGCACAAAGGATCAACACAAAACAATCAACACAAAGTATGGCCCGCTACCGTCGGGGCGAAATCTGACCTGAGGAACAAAAATATATGACTAAGCAAAGAATTCAAACGGCCATTCTTACCTCGATTCTTTTGGTACTTATCGGTTGTTCTTCCGAAGACCCTGGCGAAACCAAAGCGGGTGCTTTCGAACAAAAATACTGGGTCGAAGACTATGTTACCCAGTTGAATTTCCCATGGGCGATGACCTGGCTCCCCGACGGTACCGCCTTACTTACTGAGCGGCGGGGAAAGATCAAAATGGTTCGTGACGGTGAAATTGTTGCAGAGCTTGAGGGCGTACCGGAGGTGATGTCAGCGAGCCCTTACGATGGCGTCCTCGATATAAAAATTGATCCAGATTTCGATACCAGCCCGTATCTGTATCTCACCTATACACGGGGCACGGCAACCGCGAGGGTCGGAGTCGTCTATAGGGCAAAGTTGGAAGGCAACCGGCTTGTTGATGGTGAGGAACTGTTCAGCACGTTTCCGCCTGCGCCAACCGGTGGCCCGAACATCACACGCATGCAATTTCTTAAAGATAAGACACTCATCGTCGGAATCGGATCTAGCGGCCAACCCGGTAGCGGCATGGTGCAACGCGTCGATGGACACATCGGCAAGATTATCAGGATAAATCGGGACGGCACGGTCCCAGCAGACAACGCCATTGCCGTCAAAGATCCCAACGCAAAGCCAGAATTGTGGGCAACCGGTTTTCGATCACCGGGTGGTTTCGCTTTGGACGACAATGGTCAGTTATGGGTTTTGGACATCGGCCCCTTGGGAGGTGATGAACTGAACTCGCTAGAAGCCGGCGGAAATTACGGTTGGCCATTGTTGAGTTGGGGTTTTGATTATTCTGGACGCGCGATGTCGGACGAGCAGACCGCTGCAGGGTTCGTAGACCCTGTCGTGGTTTGGAGTCCATCGATCGCACCTTCAGGCCTCACTTATTACGACGGTAGTGCATTCCCTGCCTGGCAGGGTGATTTGTTCATCGGCGCGCTATCCGGTCAGGCAATTCGGCGGCTGAGAGTCAGCGATGGCAAACTCCTGCACGAAGAACGATTACTGGCGGACTTCAATGAACGTATCCGCTCGGTGGAAACCGGTCCTGATGGTTTTTTGTATGCCATAACGGACTCTTCTAACGGCAAAATTCTCCGCATCCGGCCGGGTCAACCAGTCGGAGAAGAGTTGGCCCGCGTGTCCCAACCGTTCAATATGCCCGTGGGCGCCGATCTGGAGGCTACCCTGAAACAGCACGGCGTTATGCAGACNGATGAAACCGTCGCTGCGGAAAGTGTCGACTACGACCCAGTACACGCGGAGTCCCTGTTTGTGCAGAATTGCGGAACCTGCCATACCCGCGGAGAAAGCACTTCTAGCGAGATTGGCCCAGTTTTGGATGGGCTCGCAGGTCGTCGATCTGGCAGCCTGCCGGGCTATTCGTATTCGGC
>JGI26243J51142_1000728_pt1 | contig 14334 bp, 10 predicted proteins | sample SaaInlV_130m_DNA_FD_51142 | JGI IMG/M metagenome (IMG submission 51142)
AAACGTGGAGAAGGAAAAATAATAAATATGGTTGATGTTTCCGCGGATCGGCCGTGGTCCGGATTTTTACCTTATTGCACATCAAAAGCAGGACTCAGTTCTTTAACCATAGGTTTAGCACGTGCGTTAGCGCCTGAAGTACAGGTCAACGCAATTGCACCCGGAACTGTACTGCCTCCTCCGGATCATGCGGAAATGGACTTAAGCGAGTCCGTTGAACGCAGTCTGCTAAAAAGAATCGGTTTAGCAGAAGATATTGTACAGGCTGTTGAATATTTGTTAAAATCGGACTTTGTTACCGGTACCATCCTACCTGTTGACGGTGGAAGGTCAGTTTATTAAAATCCGCAAATTCTAAAATTATTTTATGTTTTCCTCTAGACATTTATTTTTGTTTTTGGTTCTTGCTTTCTGTTTTACCCAAGTCCACGGAGTTACACGCTATTCCGTTGATGAGCAGGAAAATATCAGCATCTATGCAAAAAGCAGCAGAGCGGTAGTTAACATCAGCAATATTGCGGTTAACTATGATTTCTACTACCGTGCTATTCCCGCCGAATCAGGTTCCGGAACAGGATTCCTGATTAACAAATCAGGAATTATTGTCACCAATTATCATGTAGTTGAAAACGCCAGCAAACTGGTTGTTACACTTGCAGATAATAGTCAGTGGCCCGGAAAACTTGTTGGTGCAGATCCTAACAACGATCTGGCCATTGTACGTATAGAAGCTCCTGCTGAAAGTTATGATGTCCTCAAATTTTCCCATTCCAATGACATTGTAGTTGGTCAAAAAGTATTAGCACTGGGAAACCCTTTTGGATTACGGCAAACCTTAACAACAGGAATCATCAGTGCTTTGGGACGTACCATTGCGGCCAAAAACGGACGTAAAATTGAAGGTATCATACAAACCGATGCAGCCATAAATCCCGGGAATTCAGGTGGACCTTTGCTCGACTCTGAGGGAAATGTGATTGGAATTAACACTGCGATCATAGGTTCCGCTGGAAGTGTGGGCATAGGCTTTGCGGTACCGAGCAATACCGCGTTACGTATTCTACCGGACCTGCTGAAATACGGTTATGTACGACGACCGTGGCTTGGTATTGAACCCATCCCAACTGTTTATTTGCGCCGTATAGGAATTGACATTCAGGAAGGTCTGTTAATCGCACGTGTGGTGAACGGTGCTTCCGCTGATAATGCGGGATTGCGTGGTGCATCGAGAACTGTCAAAGTTGGACGCTACAATGTTCCATGGGGCGGTGATATAATAACTCATATCAACGAAACCCCTGTTGCTTCGATGGAAGATTTAGCGCAGCAGATCGAAACACGCAAATCCGGTGAAGAAGTCACCGTGCGTTTCATCCGCAAGGAAAAGGTTTATTCGGTTGTGGTTGAACTGATTTTGCGTCCTAGATCTTAAAGGCATTTTGCTGAATTTGCCTAAATTATTGCAACAGAAAGACTTTGATAATTTTTCTTTTCAACAAACTTAGAATTTTGCAAACAGAGGATAAATAATGACTAATCGTGTCTACAATTTCAGTGCCGGACCGGCAATGCTGCCTACTCCAGTCATGCAAAAAATTCAGGAGGAGTTTCTGGACTATCAAGGACTTGGTGCCTCTATTGTTGAAGTAAGCCACAGACTTCCAATCTTTCGTGAAATTCTTGATGCTACTGAATCAATGTTCCGTGAACTGACTAATCTTCCAAAAAACTACCGTGTACTTTTCATGCACGGTGGTGCGCAAATGCAGTTTTCTGCTGTTCCACTAAATTTAATGTCACGTAAAAAGCACAAAGGCTCATACTTTATCACCGGAAGATGGGGTATTTTAGCGGAAAAAGAAGCTCAGCGTTACGGCAGCACAGAAATTCTGATGGATACTAAAGAGTATGATTATCGGTTAATTCCGGAATTTGACAGTAGTAAACTGGATCAGGAAAGCAGTTATGCTCACTTGACTACCAATAATACGCTTTACGGAACGCGCTGGCATTCCTTTCCAGACACAGGAAGTGTACCTTTAGCCGCGGACGCCACCTCAGACATTTTGTCCAGAGAAATGGATTATTCACAGTTTGGGGTAGTTTATGCGGGATTTCAGAAAAATCTCGGTACAGCCGGAACTGCAATTGTAATTGTCAGGGATGATCTGCTGGGTAATGCACTACCTGAAACTCCAAAATTGTTGGATTATGCCTTGTTTGACGAACATCATTCCATACCAAACACGATCAATGTTTTTGCGGTTTATGTGATGCGTCTGATGCTGGAATGGGTAAAGGAACAAGGTGGAGTTCCGGAAATGGAAAAACTGGCAGATAAAAAATCTGCACTGCTGTATGACGTACTGGATCGGTCCGATTTTTATCTTGCAGTGGCACATCCGGAACACCGTTCAACCATGAACGTTACTTTTCATTTACCACAAGCTGAACTGCTCCAGAAGTTTCTAACNGAGTCCGATAAAGAAGGTTTTTTTGGCCTCATGGGACATGCCAAAGTCGGCGGTGCAAGAGCCTCAATTTACAATGCTATGCCTCTGGAAGGAGTAGCAGAACTCGCTAATTTTATGCAGGAGTTTGAGCGTAAAAACGGTTAAGCTGCTTTGGCCTGATTGATCTTCACCAGATGTTTGGGCCACTGCAGATATTCCTGCCAACTTCGATCAGGAATTTGAATATGTAGAGTTTTGGCAATATTTACCATTTGCCAATAATCAGGTTCAAATGGCGGTTGAGAAGGTTTAACTATATTTGCACCTTTAGTCAGGTTACATTTTTGGCAGGCTGTGACAACATTTTTCCAGCGCATTCCGCCACCTCTGCTTTTCGGAATAACATGGTCTATAGTAAGGTGATCAGCGGAGAAATGACGTTGACAGTATTGGCAGTGAAAACGGTCGCGTAGGAAAATGTTACGGCGGGTAAAATTGACTGTACCTTTTTGATAATGATAATTGGCCATCATCACAACACTCGGCACAGCTAAAGCCAAGTGTTGTGAATGACATATCCAGTCATCATAGGAACGTAAAACAGTCACCTTGTCAAGATAGAGCGCCTTTATCGCCTGTTGCCAGGTGATAGTACTCAAGGGCCACAGCGTCAAGGGGTTGCCGTCCTGATTTAGTAATAGAACATCTTTCATGTGGACACAATAAAGTTGCGGCCTCACTACAGTTCTTACTGATTTTCACGCATAAAATTACGTAGAACTGTATGTAAAATGCCACCGTTTTTGTAATATTCAATTTCAACTTGCGTATCTAAACGGCAAGTTACTGTGATCTTTCGATCTCCTGCCTGCAGGATTAAATCCTGACCGGGTTTTAAATCATCACTTAAACCCAAAACCGCGTACTCTTCATCACCGTTTAAACCGAGTGATTTATGTGTTTCACCGTCTTTGAACTGCAACGGCAGAACACCCATTCCTACGAGATTGGAGCGGTGAATTCGCTCAAAACTTGTAGCCGCAACTGCCTTAACGCCGAGTAACAGTGTTCCTTTTGCAGCCCAATCCCGCGATGAACCTGTACCATATTCTGCACCTGCTAAAACGACAAGCGGTGTTGCTGATTCTTTATATTTTAACGAAGCTTCATAAATAGTAGTCACTTCCCCGTCAGGCATCATTTTGGTAAAACCACCTTCTGTTCCGGGTGCCAACTCATTTCGTAAACGCACATTCCCAAAAGTTCCGCGTGTCATGACTCTGTCATTACCACGTCGTGAACCATAGGAATTGAAGTCGACTTTATCTGTACCACTTGCCAGCAAAAATGCACCTGCCGGAGTTTCCTCAGCAAAAGAACCGGCGGGAGAAATATGATCCGTCGTGATGGAGTCTCCAAGCTTAACTAAAACTCTGGCTCCGGTGATGTCCGCTAATGTTTTGGTATCCAGACCCATGTTTTGGAAAAAAGGAGGATTTTGGATGTAGGTCGAACTGTCGTCCCACTCATAAACCTCACCGGTACGAGACTCTACAGCATTCCACATAGGAGAGCTTTCACCAACGTCTTTGTATTCTTTCTCATACATTTCGCTGCTTATCTTTTTTTCTACCTCTGCAATTTCCGCTTTAGTTGGCCAAATGTCTTTTAGAAAAACCGGCTTTCCGTCTTTATCGTTTCCAAGCGGATCATTGTTCAAATCCTGATTAACCGTTCCCGCAATTGCATAAGCTACAACCAACGGTGGACTTGCTAAATAATTTGCCTTTATGTGCGAACTTATCCTGCCTTCAAAATTTCGATTACCAGACAAAACAGATGTAACGACCAAATCACCTTCGTTGATCGCGCTGACAATGTTTTCAGGCAAAGGTCCTGAGTTGCCGATACAGGTTGTACAACCATAGCCTACTGTGTGAAAACCCAAGGCGTCTAGCGCTTCGTTCAAACCTGTTGCCTGCAGGTAATCCGTGACAACACGTGAACCGGGCCCCAGAGAAGTCTTCACCCACGGTTGACGTTTCAGCCCTTTTTCAACTGCTTTTTTAGCAAGCAGACCTGCGGCCAACATCACCGATGGATTACTTGTATTTGTGCAGGAAGTGATGGCCGCAATTACAACTGAACCGTGTTTTAGTTCACCGGATTCAATACCCTTTACCGGAACCGAAGTTTCCAGTTCATCTCCGCTCAATTCAAATCCACGTTCTTTGGTGGATGCCTGCAAAGTTTTTTGCCATTTTGGCTGCATTTGCGAAAGATTAACCCGATCCTGCGGACGTTTAGGTCCGGCCAGCGCCGGTTCAACCGTTGAAAGATCGAGTTCCAATGTATCCGTAAATATTGGATCTGGAGTGTCATTTCTGCGGAAAAGTCCTTGTGCCTTAGAATATCTTTCAATGCGCTGAACCAAGGCTTCCGGACGTCCTGTACCGCGTAAATAATTTAATGTCTCATCATCAACTGGAACAAATCCCATCGTTGCTCCATATTCCGGAGCCATATTAGCCAGAGTTGCACGGTCAGCCAGAGTTAGATTATTCAAACCGTGCCAAAAAATTCAACAAATTTTTCTACCACACCTTTTTGCCGCAGCATTTCAACAACCCGTAAAACCAAATCCGTCGCGGTTGCGTTTTCCTGAAGTTTACCCTGCAGGCGGAATCCTATTACTTCCGGAATCAGCATATAAATCGGTTGGCCGAGCATGACCGATTCTGCTTCAATACCACCGACTCCCCAGCCCATAACACCAAGTCCGTTAATCATAGTGGTGTGTGAATCTGTTCCGACAACAGTGTCCGGAAAACAAACACCGTCCCGTGACTGAACTACACTAGCTGCAGTTTCAAGATTAACCTGATGCACAATTCCTACACCTGGAGGATAGACATTAAAATTATCAAAAGCCTGCTTACCCCATTTTAGAAATTCGTAACGTTCACGGTTGCGCCTGAATTCGATTTCCATGTTCTTTTTGAGCGCACCTGAACTTCCAAAAAAATCAACCTGTATCGAGTGGTCAATCACCAGATCAACCGGAACACGCGGATTAATCACACTTGGATCTCCGTTCATCGCCACCATCGCAGAACGCAGAGATGCAAGATCAACCACTGCAGGTACTCCTGTAAAATCCTGTAAGATTACTCTGGTTGGTTTAAAAGGAATTTCTTGTTTAGATTTTTCATTTGCATTCCAGTTGGCAAGTGCAGTCACATCTTCCGGACGTACCTGAAAATCATCAACATTACGCAACGCTTGCTCAAGTAGGATTCTGATGGAAAAAGGGAGACTGTCTACTGGTCCTATTCCATCTTTCTGCAACTTTTCCAAACTATAAAGTGCTGATTTACCTTCACCACTTTCAAAATCTACACGGCATCCAAACTGATTATCTGACATGGTTCCTCAAAAAAAGATAACTCCAAAAAGCCTCATTGAATCAACATTAACTCTGAAAGCTTTTTGTAATATAAGTAAAAACTCATCTACGAATTTACAGAGCTTCTGCTAAAAGCTCAAGTTTTTATGATTTCAGCTTAGACGCTCTGCCGGCTGAAAACAGATGCTGAAAGATTAAAAATGACGCCTAGTACCTTGAAGACTTCATAGAAATGAGTGATAATAACTAGTTCAATAATTTTTATTTTAACTGTCTTCAAAGCTTAAATTTAAGATAATTATGTTTAAACCTCTATTATTAATCACCTTAGTTATATTCATCACAGGCACAGGACTTTACTATCTTAAAGATCAGACAAACTACCTGAATTCGCCAATTTCAGCAGTTGGAGGACAGAAATTATTAGAGAAGCTTGACACAAAAGCCTTGAACAAGATCAATATTCAGGTTGAAGGCATTGCCTTGTCCTTGCTGCAGTTACAAGGTGGAGGTTGGCAGGAGCAGTCATTGAGTTACGAAGCAGACACACAGCCAATTCAGGATTTACTGCTCAATCTGTCACAAATACGTCTAGGTGATCTGGTGACTAACAATCCTGATCATCATGAAAGATTCCGCTTATTGTCTCCGCCTGAGAAACTGGAAGAGTGGACTAAGGAACGTCACGCTGATTCAGTTACACTTTTACACGGTGATGGAAGCTTGATTTTGAGCCTGCTGCTTGGTAAGGAGCGTAGCAATGGTGAAGGACAATATATACGTCACGCAGGTTCGGACAAGGTATATCTGATTCCGGAACGTTTGTCAGTTGACTCTGCAGTTGATGATTGGTTGAAAAAAGATCTGCTCGCTTTAGAGTCTGCTCAGATCGCAGGCATCAAACTCCAAAATGGTGAGGAACTCTCCTTCGCTGTCAATCGAAACAGTGCGGAAGCAGAATGGAAGTCTACAGTAGAAAACCTGAATACTCCAGATGCAGAACGAATAAAGAAGATACTTGATAGACTTGCTCTTCTTTCTTTTGCTAAATTATATAAAAAGGATCAAGAGCCTCAGCAATTGGAAGGCTCTGCAATTGAGGAGGAAACCTTGTTAGTTTCCTTATTTGATGGCAGGATTTACACCTTGAACTTACTAAATAATATTGCTGCCAATGGAAATTATATTTTGAGCATGCGTATGGGTATTTTGCAGGATGAATCCGGAAGTGCAAATGCTGAAGACTCAAATCTTCGCGGGGAAATGGATCTCTTTAACCAGAAAGTGAATGGACGTTTTTTTGAGATCAGCTCCTGGGAGGGGAATGAACTGTTACTCAGAGATCAGTGAACCAGCAATTTTTCCAGTTAGAGTAGCATAATGTCAATCCGCTTGACTTCCGATCATACTGAGCTGACCTTCCACTATATGCGTTTGGACGGTCAGGTAGAGACTCTGCTGGATTTTTTGCTGCGTCGATTTCGATATTTAGACGATCAGGAGTGGCTCAAGAACATCAAAGCTCAACGTCTCAGGGTTGATGGTAAACCAGCCCGCGCGAATTTAAAGTTACGCAGCAATCAAAAAATTGTATATTTGCGTCCGGATTATCTTGAACCAGAAGTAGATCCGCACTTTGAAATTATTTTTGAGGATGACGCGTTAATTGCTCTGAGTAAATCAGGAAACTTACCTACCAGTCCTTCAGGCAAATACTTTAAAAATACTCTCGTCAGTTTGCTCAAAGCTAAGTTTGGCTGGAAAAAACTTTATACTCTTCATCGACTCGACCGTGAAACCAGCGGCGTTATAGTTTTTGCTAAGAGACATGAAATTGCGCAGACAATGTCAGCACATTTTCGAAATAAGCGGATCAATAAAATTTACTCTGCTGTGCTTAGTAATCATCTGCCGGATAATGCAGCGCAGGAAGTTGCTGAGGTCTACATTTCACTGCCGATTGGGCAGGATATAAAGAGTGATATACGTATCAAGCAAAGTGTAAATCCTCAGGGAAAACCATGCCAGACACATTTCAGAGAAATTAAAAAACTCGGTGATTATTCACTGGTTGAAGTACGTACGTTTACAGGCAGGACACACCAGATTAGAGTTCATGCCGCTCACCTAGGCTGCTCAATTGTCGGTGACAAACTCTATGGTCTGCCAAATGATGGTTTTATAAATTGGTTGAATGAAGGTGATGATTATTTGCGTACTCAGAATTTCCCTCTCCACAGACAGTTACTGCATGCATTGGAAATAAGTTTTCCACATCCTGTAACAAGTGAAGAAATAGTAATACGAGCAGATGATAAAAATCTGATAGCGGAATTAGAACAAAATCTTTAAATAAAATTTTAACCTGTTTCCTTGGTAAAAATATGGATATTTTAGAAACTGTAAAATTCTGGGCTGAAAATCCCTATTTTGACTCAGAAACCCGCAAGGAAGCAAAAAAGCTCCTGGCTGATGACAAACAAACTGAACGCGAAGAATGTTTCGGTAGCCTGTTGGAATTTGGTACAGGCGGTCTGAGGGGAATCATGGGTGTCGGTACAAACAGAATAAACCGCTACACCATCCAAACTGCAACCGAAGGTGTCGCGAGGATCATTAAAAAAAAGGCGCAAGAATCGGATGCATCAGGCGTGGTCATCGGTTATGATTCACGTCACCGTTCATTTGAATTTGCGCAAGTCAGCAGCCAGGTGTTAGCCGCACACGGAATTCCGGTATTTTTGTTCCGTGAAATTGCCCCAACACCACTTGTTTCATGCGAACTTTTACGTCGAAAAGCTATTGCAGGAATCATTATCACTGCGAGCCACAATCCTCCGGAGTACAACGGTTACAAGGTATATTGGGAAAATGGCGGGCTGATTGTTCCTCCGGAAGACAGCCAGATTATTGAAGAGGTCCGGAATATTAAACGTATCGATGAAATTCCAACTGTTCCGTTTGAAACTGCTTTGCAGGAAGGCAAAGTGGAGTGGATAGACAAACAGGCTGATGAGTATTTTTTTGAGACTGTCAGAAAATTAAGTTTAGGAGAGCGTGAAAACAATAAGAAATTAGGCGTGGTTTTCACTCCGCTTCATGGAACAGGTGGTCGACTGGTTCCTGAACTGCTGCGGCAACAAGGCTTTGAAAAAGTGAAAGTTGTTGCAGAACAAATGCTACCGGATGGAAATTTCAGTACTGTTGCATCACCAAATCCGGAAGAAAAAACGTCCTTTGCCATGGCTCAGGCTACTGCTTCTGAAGACGATGAACTTATCCTGGCCAATGATCCGGATGCGGATCGTCTTGGTGTTATGGTGCGTGATGCTGAAAAAAATTGGCAGTGGTTATCAGGTAATCAAATTGGTGTGCTGATTCTCGACTTCGTACTTTCTACTTTGAAACTTCAACAGCGTCTGCCTCAAAAAGGAGTGATTATCTCCACTGTCGTGACTTCTCCGCTTGTTTCAAAAATGGCCAGGGAAAACGGCTTAAATGCAATTGAAGTTTTAACAGGTTTTAAATGGATTCGACAAGCAGCTTTGCGTTTTGAAAAAGAGCAGGGCGGAAAATTTGTCTTTGGAATGGAAGAAAGTCACGGTTTTTTAATGGGAAATCATTCCGGTGATAAAGACGGAATCTGGGCCTCAATGGCTTTTGCTGAAATGGCCGCTGCACTGAAACAAAATAAGCTGACCCCAATAGACAGGCTAAATCAAATTTATCAGCAATACGGGATACATTTGGACGCTCTTGGGACACAAACCTTTAAAGGCACAAAGGGTATGGCGAAAATTCAGCAAATTATGCGTGATTTACGCAACTCTCCTCCGGAAAGTGTAGCAGGGCAGGCTGTAGTTAAAATTACAGATTATCTGGAAAACACAATTATCTGCGGCAATGAGACGAAGCAAGGTCCTGGATTACCTCAGTCAAATGTGATTGCACTCGAATTGGCAGATAATTCAAGAATAACAGCACGACCTTCCGGAACTGAGCCGAAAATTAAATACTACTTTAATTTACAGGGAAAAGATTCTGCAATGTTAAACGAACGACTTGCAAGCATTCAGGCAGATTTCATTAAAGAATAATGAGCAGTTATTCATCTTCAAACATACTCAAACTATTAATTGCATTACTAATTTGCGGACTCTTGTCTACGCCCTTACTGGGGCAGAGTCTGTTTATTGAAGAGGCAGAGTCAACTGTTGTTATTCAACGCGACAATCTGGTAAGAGCAAAAGCCGAAGCATTGAAAGATGCAAAAGCACAAGTAATCCTGCAGGCAGTCGGGAGGTTTCTTGATTTTAACAGCACGGTTTCACTGAAACCGCTTTTGCAACAGCATTTTCTGGAGCAGCCGGATTTTTTCATCGAATCAATTCGGGTAATCAGTGAAGGAAATACTTCAGACCTGACTGAATTCACTTTAAAAATAGAAACGCAGATTTTTCGTTCACGTTTATTGTCTGCTTTTCGTAAATTAGGACTGCCTACACAAGAAGAAAGAATCTCAACCCGTGAAGTTTTTCTGTTATATGACGCAGACAATGCCCTGCGGCAGCCAAAAGTATTAGACAAATTTTTAGCACAGTTGCAGACACGCCTGAGACCCTACCGTATTCGTCCCAAAGTTATTATCATTGAAAACCGTAATTTAACGCTTGCTGACGGTCTAACTGCGCGCCTGGATTTGTTAGCAAATAAGACGACCGTAAACAGTGACGGTACAGCATTGGCTTTACTGGAACTGAAACTCCGCCTTTCTCCACAACCGGAACAATCTCAACAAGGCAAGCTAAGTGCGCAACTAATATTTTGGTCACAAAAAGCAGACATTCCGGAGTCTTCAAGAAGCGCAACCAGAGTCCGCGCAAAGCTGTCATATACCTCATGGCAGACGGAAGAGATTATTCCGCAGATCCTTGACAAGCTGTTGCTTGAATGGACTCCTGTTATTCTAAAAACATTAGAGATGGACCAGGGGCTGGCTGAACAGCTAAAGCTCAAATTTAAAGGAATTCCCGGACCAATCGAAGAACAACTGTTAATTAAAACTTTATTTCAAAATAACCCACGTTGGGAAAAACTAAATTTAGCTACAATTTCCAGTAAATACCTTACTTATCAGGCTCTTTATCTAGGAAAGCAGGGGACGATCTTAAGAGAATTCAATGCTCCTCCTGAAGCACCGTTTCGAATAACTTCGGTCTACTGGGAAAACACATTTTTAGTAATTGAGGTGAAATGGAAAGAAATTCCAGCAACTCTGGAACCATTCCTGAACACGCTGTTGGAAAGCGGGCTGGTTGAGTCAGATTCCCCCGAAGAAGAATTACCGCAACCAAACCTTCAAGTACCTTTACGAACACTAAAACAAACCTACAGCCTGCCTTTGACAAGCTCAGTTTACGACCACATTCGGCATCGGGGAGACAGCACCTTGTTCAGGAATAGACGCTCCAGTTGACAATGAGACAAAAGAAACAAACAATGTGCTCAGCCTGAGTTGGTCACGTCTCGGAAAAACAAATCTGCGGCCTAAACTCACCTTGTTTGATCAAAACCGTAAACGTATTAAATCCTACAGGCTGGGAAAGAAGAAGAAATTTAAGTTCAAATTTAAAATGCCTGAAGGCAACCAGGCATTTTATCTTAGAATAGCTGATGAGGTAGGTTTCCTTGAAGATGTAACCGGCAGCTACCAGTCCTTTCGTTACGTCCTGAGCGTAGATTAAGTTTTGACAGATTTTTTAGCAGTTTCAGTTCTGGGCCTACGTGTCTGCTTCGTCTGGACTTTGCTGATTCTGAACTTGAATGATGTATCTCCAACCGCAATTTCATCACCATCCTGCAGAAAACGCTGATCAATCCTGCGACCATTCACAGTAGTAGTTTCATGATTAAGCAGGTTTTGAATTTTCCATGATTGACCTACCTTATATATTTTTGCGTGCCTCAACGCAACTTGATCACTGCTTATGATAACGTCATTGAAATTAGATGAACCTAAAGTATTCATATTTCTTACTAACTGAATATCCTGCTGACTCCCGGCGGGAGTTAATATTGGGGTTCCTTTTTGAAGTGGTCCTTTAGGTTTAACTCCGGAGACAGGTAGTTGATAATCCATCCGTGCAGTACGTTGAATTTTACCGGCAGGTACATCATTGTTGCAGTAGAGGAGGGTCATTTCACCTACATCCAAAACGTCATTATCGCAGAGAATTGTACGATGGGAACGTCTACGATTGATCAGCAATGCATTTTTGTAATTCTTGTCCTCCAGCAAAAAAGTGTTCTGATGCGGAGTTAAGGTCACCCGATTTAAATTTGCTGACAAACGATATTTGTTACTCGTTTGAATCTTTGCCAGAAATTCAAGCGATTGAACTTCTGTTTTAAGCGGAATGAAAGAAGTCTGCTCATTGAGATTGAGCAGCTTAAAACCTGCACCCGAAAGTGTATTCACTTTAGGTTTTTGCAGAAACCAGAGAGCATAGACAACTAAAAGAACTGCTGCAAATACTAACAGTGATTCAGCAAAAGTCAGGAGAGGATTGTCACCAATCTTAAGGAAGTACGTTTCCGGAAAAATATAGTCCGTAAACGAAAGAGACGTATCGGTCTCATTCAACACACTTTCCGTAACTGCATCTTCTGCAGCCGGCAACAATGTCGAATAAAAGACGCCAATAATAATCAGGCCAACGCTAGCTGCGCAGGCACGGAGAATTAGAAATATTTGAGAGAACATCAGATTTCATAGTACTGCAATTGCGCTGTACCAATTTTGATGACATCCCCTTTTTTCATGGCTTGTTGATCAATCTGACGATAATTCACAAAGACTTCATTATCTGCGTCTGTATTTTCAATAAAGACCTGATCGTCTTTTTTGTAAATATGCGCATGTAAGTTACACACTTCTGCATAACCATTTAGAATGAAATCATTCTGTGAACCATAACCTAAGCTAAATTTATTTTGATCAAGTAAAAATATTTGTCCTTCCTGTTTGCCTGATAAGACTCTTAAAGCAAAAGAAGTAACGCGATTTTCATACAGTCCAATAAGTAAAGAGATGCTGAAACCGGCCAGAATTAACCCATAGAGGTGTTCCGGACCGCTCATCTGATACAGCATTAATAATTCAAAAATTCCACCACCGATAAATCCTCCTATTCCTCCACTAATGATCCGTGGCCATAATATTCCTGAATGGGAGCGTAAATACTCAGTGGTTCCAACAATAAATAATCCTAAAAGTGTCCAACTTGTCAAACGGCTTAGTATGGGCGATATCTGCCAGGTCTGCATAAAATGACCTAAGCCAAAGCAAAATAGCCCTGTGGCCGAACCAACAACAGCTCCAAAGAGCATTTTGGACATAATGTGTACCAAGTCATGATGGTACCAAAGTGAAACTCTCGCCTGTAAAAGCATGCCTAAGCCCAGGCCTATCAAAGCCCCTTCATAGATAAATTTATTGAGCCAGACAATGTTCAGTCCTGGAATTCCAGCGGCGGAAAGAGCATCAAAAACATGAAACCCGCTTTGCATTAAAGCCCAACCGCAGAGGCCACCTAAAAGGCCTAAAGTTGAATAATACAAGGTGCGTATTGATTTCATAAAAAACAAACTACAAAAGTTTAATTCTTTAAAGCAGAGAATCCAAACTACAGGAGACACCTACTTTGAACACTAAATAATTGGGAGTGACGTCAGAAATTGACAGACTAAATTATACTGGATGGCACTTGTGTTATCTCATAATCTCAGAATTTATCCAGCAACCACTCCGCTTTTTGACTTCAGAGGGTAAGGATAATGAGAACGAAATAGAACCACAAGTTTTTTTATTGTCGAGGTCTATTTGACCCGCGTCTTCTTAGAAAAGTAGGAATGTCTAAATTTTGATAAAATGCAGGATTTTCAGTCTGATTCGCCCAATCCGGAATCAACGGGCTGGTTTCAACTGTGCTGGTTTCAGCATCAGTAGTTTTTTCCGAAAGAATATCTGCATAAGACAGGGATTTTTCGACAGCTTTTTCCTCACCGTTCACCCTGCTGGAGTCATGTGACTGGCTATCTATTGAATAAGTTTCAGCATCTATCAAGTCTGATGAAGGTATGTCCATAGGCAAATCTTCAAATGCTCCGGTTACTTCTTCACCCTTACTTAATGTAGAAAAAGCAGTATCCTCCTCTAAAGGAGATTCATTTGTTAAGTCGACAGGTGTGTCTATTTCTGTTCCTACTTGCTCCATCTTGTTCTCTGCTGACTCATCTGCAGATACTGAATCCTTGTTTGTATCAATGGCCTGAGCATCATTTTCGGCGGAAAATACTTGCGATTCATATTGCCTAATTTCTTCCTGATCAGTTTCAACTCCTTCATCTTCAGCAATTTCGTCATTTGCCGTAAACATAGTGAGTTTACTTTCTGTCTCTGTTCCGTTAAGAGGT
>JGI26243J51142_1000735_pt1 | contig 14252 bp, 28 predicted proteins | sample SaaInlV_130m_DNA_FD_51142 | JGI IMG/M metagenome (IMG submission 51142)
AGTTGATTGCACCGATTGCGATGGGAAGATGGTTTGCGTTTCGCAGTAAGAGAAGGTGGTCGCACAGTGGGTGCGGGCGTAGTAGCTAAAATTATAGAGTGAGTGTAATGGCAAACCAAACAATCAGAATACGGTTAAAAGCATTTGATCATAAATTAATTGATCAGTCTGCAGGTGAGATAACTGAAACCGCAAAACGTACCGGAGCGATGGTTAAGGGACCGATTCCATTACCGACGAAAAAAGAACGATTCACGGTTTTGATTTCACCGCATGTCAATAAAGATGCGCGTGATCAATATGAATTAAGAACATACAAACGTATGCTTGATATTGTAGAGCCAACCGATAAAACGGTCGATGCTCTTATGAAACTAGATCTGGCAGCCGGTGTTGATGTTCAGATTCAACTTAATTAAGTAATAAGAAAGCAGAGAGGAATTGACAAATGTCAATGGGTCTTATTGGACGTAAATGTGGTATGACGAGAGTTTTCGAAGCAGATGGCTCTTCGGTTCCCGTTACAGTATTGCAAGTAGAAAATAATCGTGTCACACAGGTTAAAACAACTGAACGTGATGGTTATACGGCTTTGCAAGTAGCGGCGGGTGAAAAAAAATCTTCAAAAGTCAGCAAGGCGATGGCGGGCCATTATTCGGCCGCTGAAAGTTTAGCCGGGCGAGGACTTTGGGAGTTTAGAGTAGAGCCGAAACAGGCTGAAAACTATGTGTTAGGTGCGGAAGTGCCTGTTACCTTGTTTGAAAAAGGTCAGTTAGTTGATGCGCGTGGCGTCAGTATCGGTAAAGGTTTTCAGGGCGGTGTGAAACGCCATAACTTTACCATGCAGGATGCGACTCACGGTAACTCTATTTCGCATAGATCAAACGGATCGATTGGTCAGTGTCAAACGCCAGGGCGTGTATTTAAAGGTAAGAAGATGTCTGGACATATGGGTGCTGCTAAAACAACAGTGCAGAATTTAACCATTCATTCTGTTGATGAAGCAAGAAATCTTATCTTGGTTAAGGGTGCCGTTCCGGGGCCTAAAGGCAGTGATGTTGTTATAACACCTGCGATTAAATTAAAAAATAAAGGTTAAGTTATGGTTTTAGAAGTTCAAGCAATTAGCGATAAAGATTCAGTAGGTGCGGTTGCTGTCTCTGAGGCTGTTTTTGATCAACCATTTAATGAAACATTAATTCATCAATTGGTTACTAAATATTTGGCAGGTGCTAGAGCGGGTACCAAAGCACAAAAAAATCGTTCGGCAGTCAGTGGTGGTGGTATTAAGCCATGGCGTCAGAAAGGTAATGGTCGTGCACGAGCCGGTACTTCTAGAAGTCCATTGTGGCGTTCAGGGGGTGTTACGTTTGCCGCTCAGCCNAGGAATCATGAGCAAAAATTAAACAAGAAAATGTTTAAAACAGCGGTTAGATCGATTTTTTCAGAACTACTTCGTCAAGACCGTTTAGTTGTGAGCAATGACATTGTTCCTTCAACACCTAAAACAAAAGAATTAGTGGCGAAGTTAACCGATGTAAAAGCGAACAGAATCATGATCGTTGCACATGAGATTAATGAAAACCTTGAGTTGGCATCTAGAAACATACCGAATGTTTCAGTGACAACAGCTAATTATCTTAACCCTGCTTATTTAGTGGGTGCGGATAAGGTGATTATGACTGAGCAGGCTTTAAAGCAGTTGGAGGAGCGTTTAGGATGAATAATCAAGAATTAGCTAGTTTGATTTTGGCGCCGATTGTATCTGAGAAATCAAGTATAGACGCTGAAAAAAACAAACGGTTTGTATTTAAGGTGCAAACTCGGGCAACAAAATTTGATATTAAAAAATCAGTAGAATTAATGTTTGATGTTGAGGTTGACTCTGTTCAGGTCCTTAATGTTAAAGGTAAGGCAAAGCGATTCGGTCGCACATTTGGCAAAAGATCAGACTGGAAAAAGGCCTACGTGAAGTTGAAGCCGGGTCATGATATTGATTTTGCTACAGCCTGATAAATTAAGATAGCTCAATAGATACGGTGAACACATGGCAATTGTAAAATCAAAACCGACCTCTCCGGGTTCGCGCTTTGTAATTCGTGTTAAAAATGACGATTTACATAAAGGTAAGCCTCACGCGGCCTTGTTGGAGAAAAAAAGTAAAACGGGCGGTAGAAATAACCAAGGTAGAATTACTACACGACATATTGGTGGTGGGCATAAGCAGCATTACCGTGTTATTGATTTCAAACGAATTAAGGATGAAATTCCAGCAATCGTAGAACGTGTAGAATATGATCCAAATAGAACTGCTAATATTGCATTAGTATTGTATAATGATGGGGATCGGAAGTACATCATTGCACCGAAGGGGCTTTCAGCCGGAGATGAGGTTATCTCGGGTCCGCATGCACCTATTAAAGTCGGTAACTGCTTGCCACTACGAAACATGCCGTTGGGTTCTTTGGTTCATTGTGTTGAACTGAAGCCGGGTAAAGGTGCGCAAATAGCAAGAAGTGCAGGAACCTCTGTCCAGCTAGTTGCTAAAGAAGGCGTACATGTGACGCTGCGTTTACGTTCAGGTGAAATGCGTAAAGTCTTAGCAGAATGTAGGGCTGTTGTGGGTGAGGTATCTAATTCTGAGCATAATTTAAGATCACTCGGTAATGCCGGGGCATCAAGAAGACGGGGCATTCGACCCACAGTTCGTGGTGTGGCGATGAATCCAGTGGATCATCCGCATGGTGGTGGTGAAGGTCGCACCTCAGGTGGGCGTCATCCTGTATCACCGTGGGGTGTTCAGACTAAAGGGTTTAAAACCCGTAAAAATAAACGTACTGATAATATGATTGTCAGACGCCGTAAGAAGAAATAAGAGAGGTTAGCGTGGCACGCTCTATAAAGAAAGGACCATTTGTTGATCATCATTTACTTAAAAAAGTAGCTGATGCAGTTGAGTCAAACAGTAAGAAACCTATTAAAACATGGTCGCGTAGATCCATGATCCTACCGGATATGTTGGGNTTGACTATTGCAGTTCATAATGGACGGCAGCATATGCCTGTAATGGTTACAGAGAATATGGTAGGTCATAAACTGGGTGAATTTGCGCCAACGCGTACGTTCAGAGGTCATTTGGCCGATAAGAAATCAAGATAAGGTTTTTTGAAGATGGAAATATCAGCAAGATTAAATAATGCACCCATGTCCGCTCAAAAAGCGCGCTTGGTTGGTGATCAGATCAGAGGATTGCCTGTAGATAAAGCATTGAATGTTTTAAAGTTTAGCCCAAAAAAAGCGGCTGAACTTATGCTTAAAATTCTCGAGTCAGCAATCGCTAATGCAGAACATAATGAAGATGCTGATGTTGATGAATTGAAAGTTTCAACTGTGTACGTAAATGAGGGTTCAACGCAAAAACGCCTGCGAACACGTGCTAAAGGTAGAGCGAACCGCATATTAAAGCGTTCGTGTCATATAACCATTAAAGTAACAGAATTCGAGTAGGGGTAATTGTAATGGGTCAAAAGGTACATCCAACGGGCATACGTTTAGGGATAGTTAAAGACTGGACCTCTAGGTGGTATGCCAACTCAAAAGACTATCCGGTTTTGTTGGGTCAGGATTTGAAGGTGCGTAGTTATCTTAAGGAAAAACTAGCACATGCGTCGGTGAGTAGAATTCAGATTAACCGTCCTGCAGGTAACGCCCAAATTACTGTTCATACGGCTCGCCCTGGTATTGTTATCGGTAAAAAAGGTGAGGATATCGATAAGTTGCGTACCGCAGTATCGGCGATGATGGGGGTTCCTGTTCAAATTAATGTCGAAGAGATTAGGAAGCCTGAATTAGATGCACAGTTAGTCGCAGAAGGGATTGCGCAGCAATTGGAGCGACGGATTATGTATCGCCGTGCCATGAAACGTTCGGTGACTAACACCATGCGTTTAGGGGCTGAAGGGATTAAGATTAATTTGGGTGGTCGTCTTAATGGTGCTGAGATTGCCCGTAGTGAGTGGTATCGCGAAGGTCGTGTACCGTTACACACGTTGAGAGCTGATATTGATTANGGTTTTGCTGAAGCGCTAACAACCTANGGCATTATCGGTATTAAGGTTTGGATTTTCAAAGGCGAAGTTTTTGGCTATGACAGTCAGGCTAAAACTACGGTTTCAAAAAAAAATAAAAAGTAAGTAAAGACGATGCTTCAACCAAAAAGAACAAAATTCAGAAAACAGCATAAGGGTAGAAATACCGGTATTGCAGTTAGGGGCTCTAGCGTTAGCTTTGGCGAGTACGGTCTAAAATCAACTTCTCGTGGACGATTAACGTCGCGTCAAATTGAGGCAGCACGTAGAACCATTACTCGTCATGTCAAACGGGGCGGAAAGTTATGGATTCGTGTGTTCCCGGACAAGCCAATTACTAAAAAGCCGCTTGAAGTTAGAATGGGTAAAGGTAAAGGGAGTGTTGAGTATTGGGTTGCTCAGATCAGACCGGGCACCATGCTTTATGAAATTCAGGGTGTTTCTGAAGATCTCGCACGCGAAGCTTTTACGTTAGCTGCAGCCAAACTACCTGTTAAAACAACTTTTACTACTCGTACGGTAATGTAATGAAAGCAACTGAACTTCGTGAAAAAAATTCACAAGAATTAAATGAAATGTTGACCGAATTAGCGCGTGAACAATTTAACCTAAGAATGCAGAAAGGCACCGGTCAGCTTGCCAAAACCGATTCGATGAAAAAGAATCGTCGCGATGTTGCGCGAATTCATACCATTCTTAAAGAAATGACGGCATCAGACTNATGAGTGAAAATAAAGAAAATTTACGAACAACTACCGGTCGGGTAGTCAGTAATAAGATGGACAAAACGGTCACAATCAGTGTGGAACGTCTTGTAAAGCATCCGGTATATAATAAGTATATTAAGCGCTCNTCAAAATTAATGGCTCATGATGCGAACAATGAATGCCAGGAAGGGGACCTTGTATCCGTGACCTCCAGCAGACCACTGTCAAAAAATAAGAAGTGGGTTTTGGTGGAAGTTTTACAACGTCCAAATAACTAATACAGAAAATATCAGTCAGGATTAATCATGATTCAAACTCAATCAAGGCTTGGCGTTGCTGACAATAGTGGTGCAAAAGAAGTGATGTGCATTAAGGTGTTAGGGGGGTCTCATCGCCGCTATGCAAACATTGGTGACATCATTAAAGTCAGTATTAAAGATGCAATTCCTCGCGGAAAAGTAAAGAAAGGTGAGGTGCATAACGCTTTAGTGGTCAGAACNCGCAAAGGTGTACGCAGACCTGATGGNTCTGTTATTCGTTTTGACAGTAACTCAGCAGTAATTCTGAATGCTAATTTACAACCCATNGGAACACGTATTTTCGGCCCGGTAACCCGTGAGTTAAGAACCGAGAAGTTCATGAAAATTGTATCACTTGCTCCAGAAGTGCTTTAAGTAGATAAGGTCTCAAAATGAATAAGATCAGAAAAGGTGATGACGTACTCGTCCTCGCGGGTAAAGATAAAGGTAAGCAAGGGGTGGTAAGCCATCTTGTTGGTGATGATAGAGTCGTGGTCTTAGGTGTAAACCAAGTCAAGAAGCATCAAAAACCCAATCCACAAAAGAATATTGAAGGCGGTATTGTCGAAAAAGCAATGCCTATTCATCTATCAAACGTGGCTTTATATAACCAAGCAACCAAGAAAGCTGACAAAGTTGGTTTTAAAACGCTTGATGACGGCACTAAAGTGCGTTTCTTTAAATCCAACAATGAAATTGTTGACGCATAAAATTCGGAAAATCGATCATGGCTCGTTTACAAACAGAATATAAAGAAAAAATCNTTCCTGGGTTAACCAAAGAGTTTGGNTTTAANTCAGTTATGGAAGCACCGAGAATCACTAAAATAACCTTGAATATGGGTGTGGGTGANGCGGTTGCTGANAAAAAAGTAATACAGGCAGCGGTGGCTGACATGGAGAAAATTGCCGGTCAGAAAGCTATTATTACCAAGGCAAGAAAATCTATTGCGGGTTTTAAAATTCGTGATGATATGCCGATTGGTTGTAAAGTCACCTTGCGCAGTGATCGTATGTATGAATTTTTAGATCGCCTGATCAGTATTGCAATCCCGAGGATTAGGGATTTTAGAGGCATGAGTAGTAAAAGTTTTGATGGCCGTGGTAATTACTCCATGGGTGTTAAAGAGCAAATCATTTTCCCAGAAATTGATTACGATAAGATTGACAAGATTCGTGGCTTGGATATCACCATTACTACAACGGCTAAAAATGACGAAGAAGGTTTGGCCTTGTTGAAGCATTTTAATTTTCCATTTAAGACTTAAAGGCTACGTTATGGCTAAGAAATCAATGATTGCTCGTGAACATAAACGCGAAAAATTAGTTAAAAAGTTTTACGAAAAGCGTCAAGAATTAAAAGCGCTTATCCTTAACCCGAATACCTCTCGGGAAGATCGTCAAACTGCTCAAATCAAGTTGCAAAAGCTACCAAGGGATTCCAGTGGGGCGAGATTGCGTAATCGTTGTAGCCTAACGGGTCGTCCGCACGGTTATTACCGAAAATTTGGCCTTGGGCGCAATAAATTAAGGGAATCAACCATGCGTGGTGAAGTGCCTGGGCTTTCTAAAGCCAGTTGGTAATCATCCCTAATATTAAAGAGTTGGAGCAAAACTTATGAGTATGTCAGACCCGGTATCGGATATGTTAACCCGGATTAGAAACGGTCAGTCAGCCACCAAACAATTGGTCGCTATGCCGAATTCTGCAATGAAAGTATCAATTGCTAACGTATTAAAAGAAGAAGGTTACATCACCGATTATGCGGTTGAGAAAAACGGTAATCATGACGAATTAACCATTACCTTGAAATACTATCAGGGCCGCCCTGTCATTGAGAAAGTTACCCGAGTGAGTAGACCCGGTTTGCGTATTTACAAGTCAAAAGACGAATTACCATCGGTTTTAGGTGGTCTTGGAATTGCCATCATTTCGACCTCTAAAGGTGTGATGACTGATAGAGCTGCACGTGCTATTGGTAACGGTGGCGAAGTGATCTGTACAGTCAGTTAAAATTAGGATAAATCAATGTCAAGAATAGCGAATAATCCTGTTGTCATCCCTGCCGGTGTTGATATTAATCTGGATGGAAGCAATATCACTGTCAAAGGTTCAAAAGGACAATTGACACAGAATTTGCATAAAGCCGTCAGTTGTGAGATTGCTGAGAATGCTTTACAGGTCATTTGGGATAAAGAAGATAAAAAAGCAGCGGCTCAGGCAGGTACTGCGCGAGCTAATATTCACAATATGGTGATGGGTGTCAGTGTAGGTTTCGAAAAGAAACTGACCTTAGTCGGTGTCGGTTATCGGGCGCAGGTTAAAGGTAAGGCATTGAGTTTATCATTAGGGCTGTCGCATCCCGTTGAGTATCCGATGCCGGATGGGATAACAATTGAGTCTCCAAGCCAGACAGAAATTATTGTAAAAGGCAGTGATAAACAACAAGTGGGTCAGGTGTCAGCAGAAATAAGAGCTTATCGCCCGCCCGAGCCTTATAAGGGTAAAGGGATTCGTTATGCAGACGAGCATGTTGCAAGAAAAGAAGCTAAAAAGAAATAAGGTAAATTAATGAATAAATTAGCAGCCAGAAACAGACGGCGGATNAAGACACGTAGCCANATTAAGCGGCTCGCTGTCAATCGCTTGACGATCCATAGAACATCACAACATATATATGCCCAGGTTATTAGTGCGGATGGTAATTCTACCCTAGCAAGTGCATCAACTACTCAGGCGGATGTTAAGTCTTCATTGAAGAATACAAGTAATGTTGAAGCAGCAAAAGCTGTCGGTAAACATATCGCAGAAAAGGCAATTGCAGCCGGTATTACCGAAGTTGCTTTTGATCGTTCAGGTTTTAAATATCATGGTCGCGTGAAAGCTCTAGCAGATGCTGCACGTGAATCTGGTTTGCAATTTTAGGGGATTAGAAGAATGGCTACAGCACCTTCTCAAGGTAACACAAACACCGACGGGCTTGAAGAAAAGCTGGTATCAGTACGTCGAGTGGCTAAAGTGGTAAAAGGCGGTCGTGTTTTTGGCTTTTCTGCATTGACAGTTGTCGGTGATGGAGAAGGACGCGTTGGCTATGGTGTCAGTAAGGCACGTGAAGTTCCGAATGCGATTCAAAAGTCAATGGATCAGGCACGTAAGAATATGCGTCAGGTTTCGTTAAAAGGTGACACCTTACAATANACGATTATGGCGTCGACAGGTGCTGCGAAAGTTTATATGCAGCCGGCTTCNGAAGGGACTGGTATTTTAGCAGGCGGTGCCATGCGGGCNGTCTTTGAGGCNGTCGGTATTCATAACGTTTTAGGAAAATGTATTGGAACTAACAATCCTATTAACGTAGTTCGGGCAACGATTAACGGTCTGGCTGAAATGACAGATGCAAAACAGGTGGCNGCGAAACGCGGTCTACCTGTTGATAAAATTACGGGATAATAGTGATGGCGACACAAAAGACAGTCAGGGTCACTATGACCAAAAGTAAAATTGGTCGTTTACCTAANCANAAAGCATGTTTAAGCGGTTTGGGTTTGCGNAAAATCAATCAAACAGTAGANGTTATTGATACCCCTGAAAATAGGGGCATGATCAATAAAATCTCTTACATGCTTAGAGTAGAGGCGGAGTAATGTTTTTAAATACCATTAAACCGAGTGCCGGAACAAAGAANAAAGCCAAAAGAGTGGGNCGTGGGATTGGTTCTACTTTAGGTAAAACCTGTGGTCGCGGTCATAAAGGGCAAAAATCCAGAAGCGGTGGTTTTCATAAAGTAGGTTTTGAAGGTGGGCAAATGCCTTTGCAACGTCGATTACCTAAAGTGGGTTTTAGTTCTCGCTCTAAAAAATATACCGCAGAAGTTAGGTTATCAGAGCTTCAAGGTTTGAATGTTGAGGTAATCAGCCTACAAACGTTGATTGAAAATAATTTAGTTCCGGCTATTACCAAAAAAGCAAAAGTAATTATGTCCGGTGAGCTTAATGAGGCAGTGAGCATTCAAGGTTTAGGGGTAACGCCCGGTGCAAAAGCTGTGATTGAATCCGCAGGCGGAAAAATAGAGGCGTAAGTGAATACTACAGCAGCGCAAATGCAAAATTCAGCAGGACGATTTTCTGAGCTACGCTCAAGATTGTTTTTTGTTCTAGGAGCTTTTTTTGTTTATCGTGTCGGTGCACATATACCGGTGCCGGGTGTAGACCCTGAGGCCTTGGCTTTGATGTTCAAGCAACAAGAAGGTTCTATTCTGGACATGTTTAACATGTTTTCCGGGGGTGCTTTAAACGCTTGAGTATTTTTGCTTTAGGAATTATGCCTTACATTTCGGCATCAATTATTACCCAGTTATTGGGTGTGATGGTTCCCGCGGTTGAACGAATTAAAAAAGAAGGTGAGGCGGGGCGTCGAAAAATCACCCAATACACACGTTATGCGACTGTTGTATTAGCAACATTCCAATCCATCGGTGTTTCGCTTGCACTGCAATCGCAAACAGCAGGTGGTCTACCTGTGGTTATTAGTCCCGGAATTCATTTCGTATTTATTACCGCGGTCACACTGGTGACAGGTACGGTATTTTTAATGTGGTTAGGTGAGCAAATCACCGAGCGCGGTATTGGTAATGGTATTTCGTTGATTATTTTTGCCGGTATCGTCGCAGGATTGCCTTCGGCTATTGGTGGCACCTTAGAATTAGCCCGTACGGGTGAACTTAACGGCGCTTTCATTATCGCCTTGTTTTTTATTGCTTTAGCGGTAACCGCTCTGGTTGTTTTTGTTGAGCGTGGCCAGCGACGCATTGTGATTAATTATCCCAAGCGTCAACAAGGTAAACGAATGTACGCCGGTCAAAGTAGTTTTTTACCGTTAAAATTAAATATGGCCGGTGTGATACCCCCCATCTTCGCCTCCAGTATTATTTTGTTTCCATCCACTATTGCCGGTTGGTTTAGTGATGTTGAAGGGCTGGGCTGGTTACAGGAAGTTTCTATGGCGTTATCGCCTGGGCAACCGATCTATGTTATGTTTTACGCCCTGGCTATTATTTTCTTCTGCTTTTTCTATACGGCATTAGTTTTTAATGCCAAAGACACAGCGGATAACTTAAAGAAATCAGGTGCATTTGTACCCGGTATACGACCCGGCCAGCAAACGACGATATTTGTCGATAAAGTATTGACGCGGTTAACCTTAGTTGGAGCTGTTTATATTACCGCTGTCTGTTTGTTACCGGAATTCCTGATCGTTTACTGGAATGTTCCTTTCTACTTTGGCGGTACATCGTTATTGATTATTGTCGTCGTGGTGATGGATTTTATGTCGCAAACACAAACGCTTATGATGTCTCAGCAATACGAAGGCATTATGAAAAAAGCGAATTTCAAAAAATAAATTTATTTAGAGAATAGGAAAAGCTGATGAAAGTAAGAGCTTCCGTCAAAAGAATTTGTAAAAACTGTAAAGTGATAAAGCGTAATGGTGTTATTCGCGTTATTTGTAAAGATGGGCGTCATAAACAGCGCCAGGGTTAGTTTTTTATTGAGCTAAAATGGTGGAAATGATATAATTTTCTGCTTAACTTTAGAGTTTGTAATAGGAGATAGGTTAGATGGCACGTATTGCCGGAATAAATATATCAGATCATAAACATGCCGTCATAGCGTTGACAGCAATTTATGGTATTGGTCGTACAACAGCAAGTCAAATATGTAATGAAGTCAATATTAAGCCGGATGTTAAAATTCGTGAGTTGACTGAAGAGCAATTAGAGTTAATTCGTACCGTGGTTTCAAAGATAACTGTTGAAGGTGATCTGCGTCGTGAAGTCACTATGAATATTAAACGGTTAATGGATTTGGGTTGTTTTCGAGGTATTCGCCATAGACGTGGTTTGCCGCTACGTGGCCAGAGAACACAAACCAACGCAAGAACGCGAAAGGGTCCAAGAAAAGCCATTCGTAAATAACAGCAGTTAAGAGGATACAATATGGCAGCTCCGAGCCGTAATAAAAAAAGAATTAAAAGAGAAGTCGCCGATGGGATTGCCCATGTGCACGCCTCTTTTAACAACACCATTATTACTATTACAGATCGTAAAGGTAATGCACTGTCTTGGGCCACAGCCGGGGGTTCAGGTTTTCGTGGGTCTAGAAAAAGTACGCCATTTGCAGCGCAGGTGGCAGCAGAAAGAGCCGGTGAAGTGGCTAAGGAATATGGGGTTAAAAACCTTGATGTTATGATTAAAGGCCCGGGCCCGGGTCGTGATTCCACCATACGGTCGCTGAATGCAATTGGGTTTAAAATCAATAGTATTGTTGATGTAACACCGATTCCGCATAATGGTTGTCGTCCGCCTAAGAAACGTCGCGTATAAAGAATTTTGGAGTAATTTAGAAATGGCAAGATATTTAGGACCTACCTGTAAACTGAGTCGACGAGAAGGCACTGACTTATTTCTTAAAAGTCGTGGTAAATCGTTAGAGGGAAAGTGTAAATTAGACACACCTCCGGGACAGCACGGTGTCAGACGGAACAGACCGTCAAACTATGCCCTGCAGTTACGCGCTAAACAACGGATGCGTAGAATCTACGGGGTATTAGAAAAACAGTTTAGAAATTACTATAAATCAGCAGCCGGACAAAAAGGTTCAACCGGTGAGAACTTGTTGAATTTATTAGAAACACGGCTTGATAATGTGGTTTACAGAATGGGTTACGCTGCAACACGTGCAGAAGCCAGACAACTGGTTTCACATAAGGCGATTCTATTAAACGATCAAATCAATAATATTCCGTCTGCTAAAGTGAGTCCGGGTGATGTCGTTTCGATCCGTGAGAAATCAAAAAAGCAATTACGTATCATTGATGCGTTAACGGTTGCTGAGCAGTATGGTTTTCCTATCTGGATGGATATTGATGTTAAAGCGATGTCGGGTACGTTTAAATCTCTCCCAGATCGTGTTGATTTGGGCAGTGATATGAATGAATTACTGGTCGTTGAGCTTTATTCTAAATAATTGATTGATTGAGGTTGCTTATATGCAGAATCCGTTATCCGGATTGTTAAGACCTGGCATGGTTCAAGTCGAAACCATTAGCACGAACCGTTCTAAAGTTATCATTGAGCCACTGGAACGTGGTTATGGTCATACTTTAGGGAATGCGTTAAGGCGAGTGATTTTATCGACTATTCCTGGTTTTGCTGTTACTGAGATTGAAATAGAGGGTGTTCAACATGAATACTCGTCTATCGAAGGGGTTCAGGAGGATGTGATTGACATCATTCTGAATCTTAAAAATTTAGCCATTGTGCTTCATGAAAAAACAGAAGTTGAACTGACGGTATCAAAACAAGGCCCGGGTGCAGTGTTAGCCGGTGATATTGCCTTAACACATGATGTTGAGATTATTAATCCTGAATTAGTGATTGCAAATATCACACAAGATGTTAGTTTTGAGCTGAGGGTGGTTGTTAAAGCTGGTCGAGGCTATGAGTCTGCTGCGGANAGAAAAAAATCAACTGANAATACCTCGGTTACTGCTATTCAAATTGATTCAGCGTTTAGNCCTATTCGTAATGTTGCTTATTCGGTTGATAAAACCCGGGTTGATCAGCGCACGGGCTTAGANAAANTGATTNTTAATCTGGAAACCAATGGTACGGTCGATCCGGAAGAAACGATCAAGATGGCGGCGACTGTTCTGCATGACCAATTGTCGGTTTTTGTTGATTTTACCAAGGTTTCTGAGCTTGAGGTTGTTGAAACGGTTGAACCCGAAGAACAGTATGATCCCGTTCTGATGCGTCCGGTTGACGATTTGGAACTGACTGTTAGATCAGCGAATTGTTTAAAAGCAGAAAATGTTTTTTACATCGGTGATTTGATTCAACGGACAGAAAATGAATTACTTAAAACACCGAATTTAGGCAAGAAGTCATTGACTGAAATAAAAGATGTATTGGGAACCAAAGGTTTGACCTTAGGCATGCGTCTTGAAAATTGGCCTCCTGAAGGTTTAGCACGTCGTATTGACGATAATATTTAAAAAATAATAAGGTTTGCGTCGAAATGAGACATCGTAAAACAGGTAGAAAATTAAACAGGAACAGTAGTCACCGTAAAGCATTATTCAGCAATATGGTTAATTCCTTGATTAAACATGAAATCATTAAAACGACGCTGCCAAAAGCTAAAGAGCTTAGAGGTTTTGCTGAGCCGTTGATTACCTTGGCAAAAAGCGACTCGGTAGCCAAGCGTCGTTTAGCGTTTGCACGGTTACGTGATAAAGATTCAGTGGCTAAATTGTTTGCAGAATTAGGCCCTCGTTATCAAGAGCGTCCCGGCGGTTATTTGCGGGTGCTTAAATGTGGCTTTAGAACCGGCGATACAGCGCCAATGGCCTACGTTGAGTTAGTCGATCGCCCAGAACCGGTGACTGATGATGCTTAATGGTTAAGTGCTTTTAACTGTTATAAAAAAAGCCGGATTTAATCCGGCTTTTTTTTGTCTTGGAAAGCTGCAAGGATTTATTTTTCCAGTAATTCGAGTTTACCTTCTTTGTCATTTAAGCCCTCAGTATCTTCTAAAGGATCGCTGGCATCGGTGATAATGGGCCATGTTTTAGCCAACTCAGCATTCAGTACTAAGAGCGTCGGTCGGTGTTTGTGGGTGCTTAAATGTGGCTTTAGAACCAGCGATACAGTCAATGGTCTATGTTGAGTGAGTCGATCGCCCAGAATCGGTGAGTGATGATGCTTAATGGCTAAAGACTTTTAACGGTTATAAAAAAAAGCCGGATTAAATCCGGCTTTTTATTGTCTTGGCAAAACTGCAAGGGTTTATTTTTCCAGTAATTTGAGTTTACCTTCTTTGCCATTCCAGTCCTCAGCATCTTCTAAAGGGTCGCTAACATCGGTGATAACGGACCATGTTTTAGCGAGCTCGGCATTGAGTTCAATAAAGGCTTCTTGTCCTTCAGGGAGTTCGTCTTCTGAGTAAATCGCTTCAGCGGGGCATTCAGGTTCGCACAAGGTGCAGTCAATGCATTCGTCGGGATCGATGACTAAAAAATTAGGGCCTTCATGAAAGCAGTCGACAGGACAAACGTCAACGCAATCGGTAAATTTACATTTGATGCAGTTTTCAGTG
>JGI26243J51142_1000917_pt1 | contig 12708 bp, 10 predicted proteins | sample SaaInlV_130m_DNA_FD_51142 | JGI IMG/M metagenome (IMG submission 51142)
CTTTACAATTTCTTGCCCCACATTTCGTGGGGTTTTTTGTTTGTGGGATGATGTGTGGATTTGGGCATGGTTACGAATATATCATTGCTACTGTTTATTGGGTTGGCTTGGGGGCAAGATTGCACAGCCGATGATGGCACTGATGGTGTTGAGTTATGGGGAGTATGTTATTCAATAGAGTATACTACTGAAATTAGTTTATCAAGTAGTGAACTCACAGGTTCCATCCCACCAGAGATAGGCAATCTGACCAACCTGACTGTTTTGAGATTAGACAATAATCAATTCACAGGTTCTATTCCCCCAGAGATAATTCAAAAGATTTGGATCATTTTAAGAATCTCATGGAAGCGGGTAAAATTCGATCTGTGATTGATAAAGTTTATCCATTAGATCAAGCCGTTGAAGCACATAGATATGTTGAGTCTGGACAAAAACAGGACATGTGGCATTGCTTGTGTAACATCCAGAATCTACTTTATAATTGAATTCGCCCAAACTGTCTTGTGTGGTTTGCGGAATACCATATCTTTAACCAACTTGATTCAGTTTCAATTTTCCATCGAAATTCGGATACATTTTGTAATACAAAAGTCAATGAATCTGCTGTGACACGCCAATCATAATTTCGATAGGAACAAGTGACTGCGGTGCAGGAGAGTTCAATCATGGTGCCATCGTCCGAAAATATCCACTTTAAATCCGGTAATGAATCTAATTTTTCTCCATTCACCGTTTCTATCCCTAAGGTCCATTCACCTATCAAATCCGGTAGCTGTTTTTCAGAAGATGCTGGATTGTTACCGCATCCTGAAAAGGATAAGAAACCTATGCATAAACTCCCGAATAATTTTATCTGGAGACGGCCAAAAGGGAGTTGGGAAATCCAACTCCCTTTTAGTTGACCGTTTTTTGCCCTTTTATCTCTCCCAAGGAGGAAATCAGGGTTTAGGGCAATACTCATGTTTCGATTTCCACAGTAGGGTAAAAGGTGGCTAGGGCAAACCAATATGAGATAAATCCTGGTGCTATTTGCAAAGATTCTGCTGAATCATGCCCAATCCCCAGAATAGAATATTGGTCTCCGGATTCGTCTTTTAATATGATTTCCCCTGTTGCTAGGGACCATGTTTCAATAGACAAAATTTTGGATGTTTCAAAAGCGATGGCAATATCATCAACGCCTGATAAAATAACAGAAATAGGCGTTCCTTGAATCGTATCGGTAATAATGAGAGGATTTGAAGTTTTATCAATGGGGTAAGCCTTTTGTTCATTCGAATAAATAACACCCAAAACCCTGTCTTTTGCTGCCAGACGATCATCCAGAGATTCAAGTGGAAAATAAAGAAAATCACTACATTGGTTCGAACTGCAAGTTTTATAATCGCCGTATGGATATTGATCGTAATTCCGAGAATGACCTGTATTCGCATTGATTACTTTTGTATCAGGAAAGAGTTTTTTCCAATTGCCCCAGGATGTTTCAATGAGTGGTTTTAATTTAAGATTGGTTCCCTGAAGTTTTCCGGCGGCAGATTTCAGCGATAATTGTGGCCAATAGCTGTCTGTTTTTCTGTCGTACATGATGAGATTGCTGTTATATAACAATCCAGAAACACCAAATTCTCTACTAGAATTCAAATGAAGCGCACTACCCGTTAAAGGACAATAGGAGATTGTATATTCATCTTCATTCACAATTTCATGCCAATCAAGAATTGAATGCGGATAAGCTATGGCTTGTTCGCCATCCAATATTCCCACGATGCGTTCGGTATCATCCAGAAAATTTAAAGAAGACCCATTCACTTCGGAGCGATTCGGATTTTCCAGAGAGGGAATACAATCTTTTCCATTATAACATCCTTGTCGAATAAAATTAGAATTAATGAGCCAATCTAATTCTTCATAAGAATCGTTTCCAGTTTCCTGACAAGAAACGGTGAATAANATTATGGGAAAAACCAAAATATTAAGGTAAGAATTCATNATATTATTTCAATAAAATCAGTTTTTGAGATTGAGAAACAAATCCATCCGTTAAGTGAATAAAATATATCCCTGAAGGATGATGGGTCCCATTCCAGTTTATATTATGAGTTCCTGCGGTGATTGTTCCCTGCATCACCGTTTCTACCCATCGGGCATTTAAATCATAAATATTCAGAGATACATTCTTAACCGTTGCATCTAAATTAAATTGAATGTTCGTAGTTGGGTTAAATGGATTGGGGTAGGGAGGAAGAAGTTCAAATATTTTTGGAATGGCAGAATCATCAATCCCGTTTTCCCCATCCATTATGATTTCTAATGTATGAAGTATGGAATTGGGATCATATTCTGTTTTTGCCAAACGGACAATCCCATATTGGTCAATAACAAAATCTCTGGGATAAGGCGATTGGCTTCCAGGAATATTATATAAACTTCGCACATTTTCTGTATCTCTTAGTACAGGAAAAGTAATCCCCTGATCCTCTATAAAATTTTCAATATCTGTAATGGATTGACTGCTAATTCCCACAACTTGTAATCCATCTGCGTGTAATTCCTGCCAAATGGAAACTTCTATGTCCGAAAACTCCGGCGCGCAGACGGGTCACCATGTAGCAAAAAAAGCGATTAAAACCGGTGATTCCACCCATTCAATTAAGGAAAAGTTCCCACTTCCATTGACAATAGGTAATTCAAATAATGGTGCAGGGTCTCCCGGCATAGGGCCATAAGGGAAATTGCCAAGAATTTCCAAGTGCTGACTAGGTAAACTCACCTCATTGGACAGGATTTGAACTGTTTCACTCCAGCCACCAGAATTAGGTGAATAAGAAACAGTCAGAGATGTTGAATTTCCCGGTGAAATTGATGAATTATTAATCGTATATGTAAAATCCTGATTATTGGATTGGATGTCTACGATTTCTAGAATTTCTGACCCGCTATTTTTCAGGGAAATTGATTCAGTTCGGGATTGATTTTGAAATGTTCGGGTAAATTCAATTCTATGAGATTCCATATCTAAATCGGGGCCAGAAACTTGTCCAAATTCATAAACACTAAATCGCAACCATTCTGCAGAAAAAATGTGATTCTCAACCATGGCCACTGCCATGACTCTTTCACCGTTATTTTTTATCCCAACTCGGGATAATCCATTGTTCGAAACTTGCAATATTTCCACATCATCCCAATCAGAGACGGCGACTAAGTCACCACTTGTTGAGACACGAGATGCAAAACCCGTCGTATTATAATTATCGATAAAAATTGGATTCTCAGGGTCACTTATATTAATAAGGTCAACTCCGGCTGCTCCCACCGCCACAACAATGTAATTGCCTACTTTATCTAAATCTCTGGCGGAACCACTGGTTGGCAGGACAGAAAGGAGAGTGGGATTGGATGGAGATGAAATATCTAATATTCGCAATCCACCCGACCCATCAGCGACATAAAGTAATTGATTTTCTGACAGGGTAGCCCAAGCATTATTTGTCTCAATTTCTGACAAAGATGTAGGGGGAACCCCATTTGAAATATCTACTATTTCTACGCCATGTTGATGTCGAGATAAAAAAAGTAAATTTCCGGAAGATGATGGGTGCTCATAACGATAAGCTTGACTTCCATAATCGCCAGCACCTTGGGGCGAATTGGGATCAGAAATATCAATGATTTTTACGCCACATTCTCGCCCCGTTCCGTAGGCATAATTCCCGGATACTGTCCANGCATACAATCGACCATAATCACAGCCATAGGCAGAATATTCTGAAATAACTTGAACATCAGTAGGATCAGAAATATCTAGTATATTGAGTCCACCCAATCCACCAGGAACAAAAGCCAGGTTTTCATGGATATAAATGTCTAATAATTCAATATTGCCTAAACCGATATTTTGAACTTGTTTCANGTTCTTGCCGCTTAGACTAGTAAATACGATTAAGGTTGTGAGAAAATATTTAATGAAACGCATGGATTNCTCCTACTAATTCTAATGAATTTTAAGACATATCATTAATAGGAAGTGTCGCTTGACTGACACTTGATGAGATTTGGGGAGTGATTGTGGGATTTAAAACCGGAAAGATGTTCCTAAAAATAAATGAATTAAAGGATTTTCTATATCATCGATCACGGTATCTACGGTTCCATAGAGATAAATTGAATTTANTATTTTTTGATTATAGGTCATTGAAACNGTTTGCTGAAAATAATCAAATGGTGAAACACCATAGCCATATTGATATATTTCATATTCAAAATAAATTTGACCAAACTGGCCCATTTCTCTATCATATTGAAACTGATTTTGTAACCCNTTTATTAAATTATTTTGAATCCAATTGNCTGCCCAACTATATGAATTGATTGATTTGAATTGCCGTGTCCGCAAATTGAATTGAGCAACGTAAGCCAAGTCTCCAGAAGTTTGTTTTCGAATATTCCCCCCCAATTGAAAAGTCCCAAAATTTGGTAATACAAACCTTAATGAATTCAACCATCCTGAAATCAATTGATTAGACATAAGTGAATCCTGAACACTATCATAAGTTGATCGGTATAACGGTCTCATCCGTTGGGAAAACCGTGATTGAAAAGACATAACTTTCCCGAATCTGTATTGTAACGATATTTGTGATGATGTTTGGTTAAATCCTGTTCTGTCTCCCAGAGTTGTTCGGTAATAGTCAAAAATACCCATAGCTTTAAATGTAATTTGATCTTTGAACTTGCCGTTGACTTTTAAGTAAGAGAATTCACGGTCTACTGAGTGATCGGTATATTGGCCAACGATACTAGAGGTAACTTTAAAAAGTAACGATGGTAAAGATTTTTGAAAAGTGGTGAATATCCCTATTTTTGTAATTGAAAAATCGGGTATAAATTCTTCAGGGTCTGGTTGGGCTCCGATTAAACTTCCTACAGAAAAGTGGTTTCTTTTTTTCCATTGGACCATGACACCATCTGTTGCACCAATTCCGGATAATTCGGATGAAAAAACGCGTCCTAATTGAATAAAAGTTCCGGACGATTTTGANCCCAGATCCATTTTAGCTTGATAAAGACTAAACTGATTCGTGGTTGAATTAGATCGTCCAAAAACCCAGAACCGATATTTCTTGTATTTAGCATTATACTGTAAGGAATTATAAATTCGAAACTCATCCGTTATTTGGTTATAATTCGATCGAATAGATGCGGTACCATGTTGGGAAAAATGTCTACCTTTTTTTAGCTTTTCAACTATAGGAATTTCTTCAGTTGTGTCAGAATGGGTGGAATCTATTTGAATAGGTATAATGGTTCTTCGTAATGTCACTAAATCACCTAATTTAAATTGGATTTCAGGAGTGAGGATTTCGCTCACTGAAGATTTGTTGGCAACATGTGAAACAATTAATACACCCAATATTTCCGCACGTCTTGAAACATCCAATGTATCTCCGATAATAATTTGATTATTCGCCCCTAAATCACAATATACCTGATCCGCAGTGAAATAGGTTACCCTACCCGTGATTTTTTCAGTTTCGGAAATATTATTTGATAAGATCATGGTAGATAATAAAAGAAGACAGGAAATGTATTTAATCATTTTCTTCTCCGTTAGGATGGCATGAAAAGCAAGCTGTGTTCTCATAAAAATATCCCGACTCATCATCATGTTTATTATCCATATCATTTTGGTTATGCTCATGGCAAACACCATTCAATCCACAGGAAAAATCAGTATAATCCGATGGATTTGTATGACATTCGGCCATACATGTTGACCATTCACCTTTATGTTCCCCTGAATTGATAGGAAAGAATAAAATATCATGGCGACCCATATCCATGTTTATAAANGATCGGGTATTATGGCACTGTTCACAAAATTCATTATTGGGATGATTCCCATTCTGGGATGTGGTTTGGAAACTTTTTCATGAATTCTTTTTTTCTTTTATGCCGAATTCGTATTAAATCATCGTCATCGTCTTCCTCACCATTGGGATGGCATGAAAAGCAAGCTGTGCTCTCATAAAAATATCCTGACTCATCATCATGTTCATTATCCATATCATTTTGGTTATGCTCATGGCAAACACCATTCAATCCACAGGAAAAATCAGTATAATCCGATGGGTTTGTATGACATTCTGCCATGCATGTGGACCATTCACCTTTATGTTTTCCTGTATTGATAGGAAAGAAAGAAATATCATGGCGACCCATATCCATGCTTATAAACGAACGGGTATTATGACACTGTTCACAAAATTCATTATCGGGATGATTCCCCGTTGCTAAGGCTGAATTATATTCAGATGCATGGCAGGAAATGCACTCTGATGATATTAAGTCAACCATCGCATTTTTGTGACAAGAAAAACAATCAATACGATTATGTGCACCAACGAGTGGGAAATTTGTGAATTCATGCCCAGCCCATTGCCCCAAATGATTCCATGATTTCTCTGTGTGGCAAGTTGAGCACGTTTCCCCAAAATTGCCTCCATGAATATCAAGATGGCATGTGGTGCAATTTGAATTCACTTTTGAAAATTGATGACGTTTTTCAACCGTGTTACCAATATGGCATTGTACACAATCAGCTTTTAAGTGTTGGCCTAACAATGGAAAATAAGTCATGGTATGATGAAATTTCTTTTCCGATGAAAGGGGAAGCCATTGGCCCGGAGAATGACATTGGTCACAGGCAAGAATAGTTTGAATCCCATTCTGAGAAAATGAGATTGAAAAAAATAAAATAGTGCTGAATATTTTCATTGTGGTAAGTAATTCGGAAACTTTTTCATGAATGCTTTTTCTCTTTTAAAGCGAATCTGCCTTAAATCGTCATCATCATCGTCATCGTCTTCCTCACCATTGGGATGACAATTATAGCAAGCAGAACTTTCGTAAACGTAATCATTTTCATCATCATGCTCATCATCCATATCCGTTTGATTATGCTCATGGCAAACGCCATTTAGCCCACATGAAAATTGGGAGAAGTCTTCGGGGATTATGTGACATTCAGCAGTGCATGTGGTCCATTCATCTTCGTGTTCACCTGAGAAAATTGGGAAATAATCATTGTCATGGTTAAAAGTCGCATCATCCCAATCCGTTGTTGTATGACACATTTCACAATTTAGCGGAAAAACAAAATTCACATGAGATGGTGTGGACTGATAATCATCCAAGTGACAATTCTGACACCCGTCAGTGATACCTACATGTGAAAAAGTTGCACCATCCCAAGTTGTGGTACTCGTGTGGCAATCTTCACAAGTCGTAGAAAATCCATCATGAGAAGGATCATCGGCCGAATTATAATCCGGCATGTGACACGTGGCGCAGGCATCTTCCACATCATGGGAAAAAATATCAGGTTCCCACCCCAGTGTTACATGGCAATGTTCACAATAACCTACTGGGAATCCGTATTCGCCATGATTCGGATCGGTTGTTGCATTAAATTCATTCAAATGACAAATGGAATTGGCACAGGACTGGGGAGTAGAATTATAGACCTGATTTAAATGACATAAGGCACAGTCTGCAGGAATATGTAATCCGGTAAGTTCAAACCCTGTTTGAGAAGAATTATGGAGAAAATTTTCTATAATCCACGTAGAGGTGCTTTCGTGACAAAGTTCACAATTATCTTGAATATTGTCATTTCCGTGAGGCGGATCTTGAGAATCAGTATGTTCCGGTAAATGACATTCTTCACAATTCTGGTTGGAGAAATTTAAATGATCAAATATTAATGATGACCAAATAATACTCGTATGACACGATTCACAATTTGCGTTTATTTGATGGGAAACATGATCGTACTCTGACAAGGAAGCATTTGATGTGGCAATACCATTTTCAATATGGCAACCATCACAGGAAAGGGGAAGATCGTAATTCCCATTGGCATGGCAGGATTGACAGTCCGTTGTTTCATGTGCTCCAAGTAAAGGAAACTCTGTTTCGTCATGATCAAAAATAGCCTCAGTCCATTGTTCCATAGAGTGACAAACATTACAGGACTGACCATAGGATAATGCTTGATGATCAGGTGCGTTTGGATAGGTTTCTGTTCCCGTGGCTTCATAATCTGATGCGTGGCAACTATAGCAATCCTGTGCTGTGGATGCAAAAACATTATTTAAATGACAAGATGTACAGTTTGCATTTGTATGCGCACCTTCCAATAAATATCCGGTTTGGTTTGCAGTGTGAGCAAAAGGAGAAATATCCCAATTGGAAGTTGTAGCATGGCACAATTGACAATCCGTATCAATATTTCCACCAGCATGAGGCGGATCTTGAGAATCAGTATGTTCCGGCAAATGACATTCTTGGCAATCCTGATCTGAAAAATTTAAATGATCAAATATTAATGATGACCAAATAATATTCGTATGACATGATTCACAATTAGCGTTTATTTGATGGGAAACATGATCGTACTCTGATAACGAAGCATTTGAATTAGCAATACCATTTTCAATATGGCAACCATCACAGGAAAGGGGAAGATCGTAATTCCCATTGGCATGACAGGATTGACAATCCGTTGTTTCATGAGCGCCAAGCAAAGAGAAGTCTGTTTGGTCATGGTCAAAAATAGCATCTTTCCATTTATTTGTAGTATGGCATAAAAGACAATCTTGCGAATAATTGAGTGCCGTATGGTCCATGGATTCAGGATATTGATTTGTTCCGGTTAAAGAAAAATCATTTAAATGGCAACTATAGCAATCTGTTGGTGTAGCAGTAAATTGAGAAGATGATTCTCCAAAATGGCACTGGTTGCATAAAACACCTTTGTGTCCATTAAGCAAGGGGAACTGTGTTTGGTTATGATCAAATGATTGTGAATTTACTGTCCAGGTTTGTTCCGTATGGCATTGTAAACAATTGTTGCCTAATTCACTTTTATGCACATCAATATGACAGGAAGTACATTCAGAATTTTCTTTTTGAAATTGATGCTTTTCAACATTTGTTTCCCCGAGATGGCAACCGAAACAATTTTGAATTTTGTGAATTCCCTTTAGTGAAAAACCGGTAGTCCCATGGTTAAAGCCAGAAAATGTTAATTTCTCCCAGCCTCCCGAGCTATGGCAATCACTGCAATCGTAACCGGGTACGATTAATTCTGAATCTTGAAGGCCAAATATGGCTGAAAGAAAAAGAACTAAAAAAAATGATTTAACTTTTTTTCTCATTAAATGAATGACAATCTTCGCATTTATGTGGAATAGGTTCGTACCGAATATAATTACCGTTCCAATCTTTTTCTGGTAAATGACATTTTGTACATGATACGTTTATATGTTCACCATCCAAAGGGAAATTTGTTTTCTCATGATCAAATTTAGCCATTAAAAATGTTTGTGTTGTGTGGCAATCCTTACATAATAGAGGATTATTTCTTTGGGTGAATTGTTTTCTGTGTACATCTGTATGGCATGAATTACATTGTAAAACAGCCCATTTAAATTGTGCATAATTTTTTAATGAACCATCTTCAATTGGTTTGTGGCATAGGACGCATGGAATAGCAAAATGGCTTCCATCTAACTTGAATCGGGATTGATCATGATCAGCAAAAGAATAAGTGGTTGGGATAAATCCACCAACTGTGTGGCAAGATTCGCATGCGCCTTTGTCATTCCTTTCCGAAAATTGGCCTCCGTGTTTATCCACATGGCAATCACTACACTGTTTAAAGGATGGCAACAATCCGGCTAATTCCTCTTTATGACAGGCCATGCAATCTTGATTAAAATGTAGACCTTGTAAAGGATATTCAGTTTCATTATGGTCAAAGGGAATCAAGCTTTCTGTCCATCCTTTTTCGGTTGTATGACACGTTTCACATTTATTTCCATAAGCGCCTTTGTGAATATCCGTGTGGCAGGATCCACATGTTTGATATTCTAAATCTGTCAATTGCATGATGGGTGGTTTTCGAAGTTGATCCACCACATGGCACTTCTCACAATCTACTTTTTTATGTTCACCTGTAAGTCGAAATTTTGCCAAATCATGATTAAATGATTCTCGGCTTTCCTTCCAATCTGTCGTTGTATGACAAGAAGCACAATCTTGTGAAACTTCATCACGGTGTATATCTTCATGGCATCCGCTACATGTATTTGCGACCCCTAAAAATGTTCGTTCAGAAATGGGCTCGTTTGGATATTTTTTCACCCAGTTTAATACAGATGACTCTACAATATTTTTTTCAATATGACATTTCCGGCACTCCAAGTTTTTATGTTTACCGGTTAAATCGAAACCCACATTTAAATGGTCATATTTCTTTTCACCTTTTTCCCAATGAACCAGTTTGAATTCTCGACTGTTATGGTCAGGGTGACATTTGCCACAATCTTCCTGTTTATCTTTATGAAACCCCTGGTTTTGGTCAATGCGCATTTTTATGGGTAAATGGCACTCCACACATCCACTTGAAAGAGATTTGCCACCCACTTCGTGGCATTGAGTGCAATTGTTCGTTCCTTCTAAAAAAGAATGAACCTTAGCTAATTCTCCGGGTGAAAATTGGGCATTCAAAATTCCTTTAAAAATAAATAACCCAAAAAACCAAAGAACGAGTTTTGGGTATATTTTATACATATTCTTCGGTTTTGGTTTTTATTTCAACCCCAAAATCAATTCCAATGGAGTCTAAAAGAGGAAAGGGAAGTTCGCCACCTGCAAAAATGAAAACAAAATCATTCTTGATAGTTTGAGTTTCTTCATTGGTCGTAACAGTCACCGAATCTACTGTGATTTCCTTAACCGTTGAATCAAAAACAACATTTATTGTTTTTTGGACTATGGCTGTTTCAATATTCTTTTCATTTCTCGACTTTAACCTGAAAAAATTTGATTTCCGATAGGAAATGGTAACATTGTTTCCTTTTTGATGAGCGAGTCCAATCGCCGCTTCTATGGCACTATCCCCACCGCCAACGACGAGGATATTTTGATTTTTGTATGTTTCAGCATCTAAAAGTTTATACATGACTTTTGGAAAATCTTCACCCGGAACACCCAACTTTCTTGGTGTGCCACGTCGTCCCAAGGCAAGAATCACATATTTGGCATCATATTCATTTTTCGACGTGGAAATTTTAAATCCGTTTGGTAAAGGAGTGATTCCTATCAATTTCTCTTTAATATGAATATTAACTTTATAATCCCTAATCATAGTTTCCCAATAGTCTAGAAGAACTTCCTTTTGGTATTCACCTTCTTTTAAATGACCGAAAAGCGGAATATTAACGGCCTGAATCAAAGTCATCTTTTGACGTGGATAATGTAAAATTGTTCCACCAGTATCAGATTGGTCAATCAATAAATAATTAAGTCCCCGTTCAATAGATTGTAATGCAGCTGCTAATCCAGAAGGTCCTGCGCCTACTATGATCACATCTAGTTTACCATTTTTTGAAGACTTGGTTTTTGAATGAATATGTTCAATAGCTTTCACACCATGTTCAATTGCATTTCGGATCAACGCCATACCACTTAATTCACCCGTAATGTAAATCCCTGGAATATTAGATTCGAAATTTTCTGAAATCCTTGGAATATCTTGGCGTTCGCTGATATCTCCCAAGCCAATTTCAATTGCACCAACAGGACAATTTTCAGCACATTTCCCATGTCCAATACAATGGCTCCCATGGATAACTGTTGCTTTTCCATCGATGAGTCCTAGAACATCACCTTCCGGGCAAACATCAACACATATTCCGCAGCCGATACATTCACTTTGATTGATAATGGGATGTTGAAGCAAGGGTTTATCTTGCCCTTTTGCTCGTGTTTCAGCTAATCTTATTTTTGCACGAGATTCTTTTTTTCTCATGCTATAAATATAGGGTAATATAAATATTGAAATGATTATCGCCCCCATGAGAAACGTAGCGACTGATTCATTTTCTATTAGAAAATCCACGTGTAACCCAATGTAACTGTAACGCCAATATGGATAATCATAATTACTATCATCGTATAGGCAAAAGGTTTGTGGATGACATGCCAATAATGAAAAAGTGTGTGTGCCGCGTCCCAAAATGCTATTTGCCTAGATAATTGGACATCCTTTTTAACGAGATATTTCAGTTCTTTTTCTTTTTCGGGTGGGATATTTACAGCTTTTATGATTTTTTTAATAAGAACGTGATATTGGAACCAACCCACCAAATCCATATATAGAAATGAAAAATAACCAGCGAGCCCACGTTCCTTAAGTTTTGTAGAATTTGAAAATTCGTCAATGAGTAATAAATGCTCAGTATTTAATCCATATTCATCCTTCATAATTGACAATAGTTTTGACCGTTCTTGCCTAACATCTGATAAGGATAATTCTACGCCGGATAATTGTCTGGGGATTTTCACATAGATGTAGCGACCGATGAACCCACTTACCATTACAGCTATCATCGACCAATATGAAATTGAAACAAGCCCCCCGAATTTAAATGCCGTATGAAATGTGATCAATATCGGTCCTGCAATACCCAGAAAAATATGATAATTCAACCACGTGGGCAGTTTCCCCCATCCATGAAAAACCCTAAATCGTTTTCGAACTGAATATAAAAATAAAAGAATAAGCATACTGCTGCCTATGATTCCAAGTCCATGCCCATATAGGCCACTGGGTTTCCAATGAGCATGTTCGGGGAG
>JGI26243J51142_1000933_pt1 | contig 12572 bp, 15 predicted proteins | sample SaaInlV_130m_DNA_FD_51142 | JGI IMG/M metagenome (IMG submission 51142)
GAGGCTTCTTGAGAATGGGTTCTGTAAAAGGATTTATGCAGCATGAAAGAGAGATCCCGGTTTCACGATCGGTTGATGATCGACTGAAAGACCACCTGGAGGTGTACGACCATCTTTCTGAAGAAAAATACAAGCAACAGGGTGCTCGTTGTATGGATTGCGGGGTTCCGTTTTGTCAAAGTGGAACAGGGTGTCCGCTTGGAAACATGATTCCGGACTGGAATGACATGGTGTATCAGGGAAGGTGGGAGGAAGCCCTCGCTCTTTTGCTGAAGACCAATAATTTTCCTGAATTTACCGGGCGCATTTGTCCAGCCCCCTGTGAGGGGGCATGTGTTTTGGGGATCAACGAATTACCTGTCACTATCTGTAAAATCGAAGAAGCCATTGCAGATAATGGTTTTGAGAAAGGNTTTATNAAACCTANNCGTCCTCAAAANAGNACCGGAAAAAAAATTGCAATTGTTGGGTCTGGGCCTGCTGGACTGGCATGTGCCGACCAACTNAATCAGGTTGGTCATTCNGTTACGGTTTANGAGAANTCTGACCGGGTAGGNGGCCTTTTGATGTATGGTATTCCTGGCTTTAAACTTGATAAACAGGTAGTNAAACGCAGAATTAAATTAATGNNAGATGAAGGAGTTNTTTTTCTTCCCGGAATTCATGTAGGGGTAGATATTCCNCTTAAAAAGTTAATGGNTGATTTTGATGCTGTGGTTTTGTGCGGAGGATCAGAGAAACCTCGTGACCTCTCGGTAGAAGGTAGAGATCTTGATGGNGTTCATTACGCGATGGATTTTTTGCCACANCAGAATAAGCGGAATGAAGGTGATGTTATCTCAAATGATATTTCCATCGTGGCAAAAGACAAGAATGTTTTGATCATAGGAGGTGGGGACACAGGATCAGATTGTCTAGGTACTTCGCTTCGACAAGGTGCTAAAAACGTTTATCAATTTGAGTTGCTNCCACAACCTACCGACAAAAGAAAGCCAACAAACCCTTGGCCAGAGTGGCCCATGATTATGCGCGTGAGTTCCTCGCACAAAGAGGCAAAATCTGAGGTTAGGCAATTTAGTGTTTCTACCAAGAAATTTTCTGGTTCAGATGGAAAGCTAAAAAAAGTTCATGCTGTTAAGGTTAAGTTTGGCGACCCCGATTCAAAGACTGGTCGTTCTCCAGTTATTGAAGTTCCTGATTCAGAATTTGATTTGGATGTTGATTTGGTTTTTTTGGCCATGGGTTTTGTTCATCCAGTTCATGAAGGAATGCTTTTAGAACTTGATGTGAAGCTTGATGGTCGCGGCAATGTTTGGTGCGATGAAAATAAGATGACAAATGTTGATGGTGTTTTTGTCGCAGGAGATATGGCTCGCGGTCAATCCTTAGTTGTTTGGGCCATCGCCGAAGGACGCGAAGCAGCAAGAGGTGTTGATAAATACCTTATGAGCACAACTAATCTTCCTCATAGTCAGTTTTTAAAATAGTTTTTGTTGAAACTGATAATCAATTTTCCCGAATGATTTCGGATGCCGCTGTAATATCAAACCCTGTTTCTCTGGGAACTACTTGCATTACACCTCCCAAGCCAATGGTAATATTTCTTAGTGCTCGGTCATTCATATCCATTACGCGCCGCTAAATGATTCTTCTTGGATCAATATTTGATAGCCCTTCATGATAATCTTATTATCCAACATCGCGGATAGCAGGTTGTGGGCAGCTGTTACCGCATGAAAATCGCCTGTAAAATGAAGATTAATTTCCTCCATGGGGTGAACCTGACTTAATCCTCCCCCAGTTGCCCCGCCTTTTATACCCAGGCAAGGGCCCAAAGAGGGCTCTCGAAGTGCCAAGCAAACAGATTTATCAAGCAGTGCCATTGCTTGACCTAAACCTATCGTAGTTGTGGTCTTTCCTTTCCCAGTTGCGGTTGGCGTAATCTCCGAGACAAGCACGAGCCTTCCTTTCTTAGGGAGTTTATTAAGAGCCTCCAACCGGACTTTAGCCTTATCGATTCCATATAAAATAAAGTCGGACTCATTAAGCTGTAGTTTTATAGCAATTTCTTTAATCGGTTTCATTTTACTCAGTAATTATTTTATTAAACATACAAGAAGATATTCATATATAAATAATATTCCATATCGCATTGCAATCAATTCAGAATGTTTCTAGGAATAATTATTCAATTAACTCCATCTTGAATAAGTGTGGGAGAAAAAAATGTTATCTGCTGATATTGTTCGTAACAGGGAAGCCAAGCCAAAGAAGCATATACATAGAATCAGACCACTCTATTGGACAATACCATTAACTCAAAAAGATAGTTCCTTTAAACCTTTCCAATCAAGTCAAGAAAAGATAAGTACTGTTCTTAAGCTTGCTTCCCGGGTCCGCGTAGAAAGACGAAGAAGCGATTTATGCAAATACTTTTATTTCTTCAAATCTAATGAAACGATTAGCCAAAGTTTAAAACCAATAAAATATTTAAAATCGTTCTTTAGACATATAGTGGATTGATTATGAAAGCTTTAGTTTTAGATATTTCTCGAGACAAATGGGAAGAATCAAAAGGAATGAATCAAGTTGATTTGCCAGAACCAAAAATTGACGAGACTCATTTCCCAGAAGATTCCAATAAATGTATCATCAGACCCCTTTACACCGGATTTTGCGGTTCAGATAAAAGTATCTGGTTTCGCCACGCGTTTAAAGAAATCATTTTTGATTCACTTGATCAAGAAAGCAGTGAGCGCAGAATTTGTGGTCATGAACTGTTGGGAAAAATTACTGAACCAGGTTCATATTCTAAAAGCCATTATGGGTACAAAACTGGCGATATTGTTTCAACTGAGTCTCACATTTTTTGTGGTCGTTGCCATCAATGTAAAATTGGAGATGCCCATGTTTGTTCAGATCACCTTATTATTGGTATCTCTACAAATGGTTGTTTTGCCGAACAAATCAAATTACCTGCAAAAGAATTATGGCGGACAGATTTGGATGAAATTAGGCCCGAGGTAGCTGCCATCCAAGAACCTCTAGGAAATGCTGTTCATGCCTGTAGTAAAGTTGATCTTCGGGGGAAGACCGTTGCTATTTTTGGCTGTGGAACAATCGGACTTTTGACAATTCTATCAGCCCGAGCAATGGGAGCATCCACGATCATTGGTGTCGATCATAAAAAAGAAAATTTAAAAATCGCAGAAAAACTTGAGGTTGATTNCACCTTTCAAGATTACACAGACCCAAAAAAATCACCTAGTTTTTATCCGAATGAAGAAATTACTAACAAAATTCGGATCAAATGTTTCGGCGAAGGAGTCGATGTCGCTTTTGAAATGTCTGGTAGTAACCAGGCTTTAAATACTGCTATTTCTTCAACACGTGCTGGAGGCGATATTATTTTATTTGGTCTTTCTTCAGGAGATTACACGTTAACCCAGTTTCAAAATATAATCCTGCATGGTAAATCCTTGCATGGTGTTGTTGGCCGAAAAGTTTTTCAAACTTGGTATGTTGTTAGTAATTTACTAATGTCTAAGAGCCATGGTTTACAAGACAAAATTTTCAAAGTTATCCTTAATCAAGGCAATGGAACCACTTTTTCTTTTAGGAATTTTGACAAAACAAGATTTGAAAATGCCATAAAAAAATATCCAAAAATTATTTTCAAACATGACTAAACAAAATACCATTAGTTTTTACAGTCACCTTCGGGCTCAGTTCAAAGACATTTACGAGTCTGATCATTATAAAGAGGAGCATTTTATACTTTCTCCCCAGGGAGTTCATCTTTTTACTGTAAAGGGGAAACTTCTTAATTTTTGCGCCAATAATTATCTGGGACTAGCTAATCATCCAGAAATTATTGAATCTGCAAGAAAGGCCTTGGATCTTTACGGTTATGGCATGGCTTCTGTTCGTTTTATTTGTGGAACTCATGAAATTCACAAGCAACTAGAGCAAAAGATTTCCAATTTTCTTCAAACGGAGGACACAATTCTCTATTCTTCCTGTTTCGATGCTAATGGAGGGCTCTTTGAAACTTTATTAACAGAGAAAGATGCCGTGATTAGCGATCGACTCAACCATGCCAGCATTATTGATGGTGTTCGTCTTTGTAAAGCAACACGATTTCGTTACAACCATGCAGACATGACCCACTTAGAAACCAAATTAAAAAGTGCACAAAAATATCGATATCGAATTATTGCAACCGATGGTGTTTTCAGTATGGATGGTGATGTTGCTCTTCTAAATGAAATCTGTGACCTCGCCGATCGTTACAACTCATATGTTATGGTTGATGACTCACATGCCACAGGTTTTTTTGGCAATACTGGTCGCGGAAGTATTGAATATAGAAATGTTATTAATCGGGTAGGAATTATCACTTCCACGTTTGGTAAGGCTCTAGGAGGTGGTTCTGGTGGTTTTACTAGTGGGAGAAAAGAGGTGATTGATATTTTGCGCCAGAGGTCAAGACCTTATTTGTATTCTAATAGCCTATCACCAATTACTACGGCCGCTACACTCAAAGCAATTGATCTTATTTCTAACTCCAGGAATCTAATCAAAAAGCTTCATGAAAATGTTAAGTATTTTCGAACTTCCATCATAAGTGCTGGCTTTAAAATCAAACCTGACAATCATCCCATCGTGCCGATAATGATCGGAGATGCATCAACAGCAAAGAATGTTGCAGATCAATTGCTTCTAGAAGGAATATACGTAATTGCCTTCTCTTATCCAGTAGTACCAAAAGATACCGCCCGTATTCGTTTTCAGATATCTGCCGCTCATGAGAAAGCTGACCTCGAAGTTGCTGTGTCAGCTTTAGAAAACTTACAACCGTCCATCATTAATGGCTCTTAGTAAAGAAACCGAAAGTCACACGCAATTAATATTGTCAAACCTTGACTTTATAAATTTCGAATTATATATATTTTTATAAACATGAGTAATTGCAAACAAGGTGGACCTATATATAGCCATGCTAAAACAATTAATACAAACGTGAATGTATCACCCTCGCTTATGGGCAAGGTGCAGATGTTAATCGCATTGTGAATTACGTCAGGGGCTGGTAAGAGAGGGGTTAGTACTGGTGGGGATATGTGTTATGAACGTTTTTCCTGGCAAATAACTCTTAACCAGTATCTCAATTGTTATTTCTTAAGAGCACTAATGCACAAGGCTTGTTTACAGCAAGAAATTTAAAGTTTTAGTTTTTCGAAAAACCCCTTGAGTGTTTCCTTAATTGGGTTGCCTTCGATTTCAGCAAGTTCTTGGAAAATTTCTTTTTGTTTTTTGTTTAGTTTTTTAGGAGTTTCAACCATCATTTGGATGATTTGATCACCTCTTCCATGCCCGCGAACATGTGGTATACCCGCACCAGTTATACGCATCATCTCACTGGATTGAGTTCCTGCTTTCACTTTAATGATTTTAGTTTCATCATTAAGCAGCGGAACTTCAATTTCAGCTCCTAGAGCTGCCTGCGAAAACGAAAGATTCAACCGGCAATAGACATCATATTCTTGGCGTTGAAATATTTCATCAGGAGCAACACGAATAAATATATATAAGTCACCCGGCTTTACACCTGGGGGTCCGGCTTCTCCTTCACCACGTAAACGTAACCTTGAACCATCGTCAACCCCTGCAGGGATAGTCGCATTAATCGATTTTTTTTCAGGCACTCTCCCTTCACCATGGCACGAATTACATGGGTGCTCAATTACCTGACCATGACCTTGACAGGCAGGGCAAGGTGATGCCATATTAAAAAAACCTTGTGTGCGAACCACTTGCCCTGTCCCTCTACATGTAGAGCAAGTTTTAGGCGATGTGCCTGCTTTTGCTCCAGATCCCTGGCACGAATTGCAGTTGCCTTGTTTTGTTATATCCACCTTTTTCTCTGTACCGAAAGCCGCTTCAGCAAAAGAGATTGTTACATCAAGGCGTAGGTCAGCTCCTGTTTGTTCTTGGCGCCCACCACCTCCAAAAAAATCCTGAAAAATATCGCCAAAGGATGAAGCTATATCATCGAACCCATGAAATCCATTAAACCCTCTTCCTTTAAGTCCTTCGTGGCCATACTGATTGTATATCTGTCTTTTTTCAGGATCTTTTAGAACTTCATAGGCTTCTGCAGCTTCTTTGAATTTTTCTTCTGCCGTATGATCACCCGGGTTTTTGTCAGGGTGATATTTCATTGCAAGTTGGCGGTAGGCTTTTTTTAGATCTGACTCTGTGGCTTGCTTTGATACGTTTAAAACTTGATAGAAATCACGTTGACTCATAAAATTCCTTACTGTTTTAGCTTAGCGATTTTAACTTTAGCGGCCTTGATCAGTTTTTCCTTGAACCGATACCCAGGTTCAAGTTCTTCGATGACCATTTCATCTTGAGCTTCATCTTCAGTCTCCACTGTAAGAAATACTTCGTGAGACTTTGGATTAAATTTTTCACCAACAGCTGTGATAGTTTCTACTCCATTTTCTTTGAGTTCATGAGAAAATTGATTGATTACAAGGTCTATCCCTTCCTGTAGTGAATTCAGATCTTTTGTCTGTGAGGCTGATTTAGCAGCTCGTTGCAGGTTATCAAGGATTGGTAACAATCTGGCAAAAAGAATAGCTTTGAATTGATCAAGCCGGGTTTCGTTTTCTTTTTGCAGTCGGATTCTAAATTCGTCATTTTCTGCATTCTTACCTTTGTAGGCAGAAATGTATTCGCGAAGTCGTTTGTCTTTGTCTTCTGCGTCTTTTTTTAGTTGTTCTACAAAACTAGGTAGTCTCTCTTCTATTGGTTTATTGGGTATGTCATCACTGTTTGAGTCTTCGGTTTCATCAACCCAGTGCCTGCGATCCAAAACTTTCATTTTTGGAGTTTCATCTTTTTCGTTTTTTTTATTTTCTGCCATAGTATGGTTATAGTTATTGGGAGTGAACAGAGACAGAAATAAATTGTCCCCCGTCAGCTATCACTGACTAGGGGACATATTTATTTGACTGTATTTTAAAGGGGTATTATTTTTTGCTGATGTCTTCGAATTCTGCATCAACAACATCCTCCTCTGTAGAGCTGTTTGGTTCACCAGAAGAAGGTTCACCCTTAGATTCGCCTTCTGCTCCACCCTCTGCTTGTGACTTCTCATACATTGCCGCAGCAAGTTTGTGAGTAACCTCATTAATTTTCTCTACCTGACTTTTCATTTCTTCAGCGCTACCCTCGAGGTGTTTTTTTGCTTCTTCAATTGCTTCTTCAGCAGCTTTGATATCCTCCTCAGAAAATTTGTCTTTATTTTCTCGGATAGTTTTTTCAGCACCATATATTACTGAATCTAGCTGATTTTTTACATCTATTGATTCACGACGTTCCTTGTCAGCATCAGCATTGGATTCAGCATCTTTGACCATATTTTCGATTTCATCGTCAGATAACCCTGTAGAATCCGTAATGGTAATTTTTTGTTCTTTGTTCGTGCCTTTGTCCTTGGCAGTCACATGAATTATACCATTCGCATCGATGTCGAATGTAACTTCAACCTGTGGTACGCCCCTCGGTGCTGGTGGAATTCCATCTAAATGAAATTGACCGATAGAACGGTTATCTTTTGACATTTCTCTCTCTCCCTGCAGGACATTGATCTCCACACTGGGTTGGTTATCTGCTGCAGTAGAGAAGGTTTCACTTTTTCGAGTTGGTATTGTTGTGTTGCGTTCGATCAATTTCGTTGTTACGCCACCCAATGTTTCGATACCGAGCGATAGGGGTGTGACATCGAGTAATAGAATATCTTTTACGTCGCCAGAAAGAACGCCTGCTTGAACTGCTGCTCCAAGAGCTACCACTTCATCTGGGTTAACTCCGCGGTGAGGTTCCTTTCCAAACAATTCCTTTACAAGTTCACCAACTTTTGGAACACGGGTAGATCCACCGACAAGAACAGCTTCATTTATTTTTCCAGCATCCAATCCAGCATCCTTAAGTGCATTGATACATGGTTTTTTTGATCTTTCTATCAAGTCATCTACCATGGATTCAAATTTAGCGCGAGAAAGCTTAATATTTAAATGTTTTGGTCCGCTGGCGTCTGCCGTGACGAAGGGTAGATTTATGTCAGTTTCGTTGGTCGTGGAAAGTTCAATTTTAGCCTTTTCCGCGGCCTCCTTAAGCCTTTGTAGTGCCATGTTATCTTTTGATAGGTCGACGCCTTGATCTTTTTTAAACTCCGCAACCAGCCAGTCAATTACACGTTGATCCAGGTTGTCACCACCAAGGTGGGTATCTCCATTTGTTGCTTTTACTTCTACAACATTGTCACCCACTTCGAGAATGGAAACGTCAAAAGTACCACCACCAAAATCATAAACACTAATCATGTGGTCTTTTTTCTTGTCAAGACCATATGCGAGTGCCGAAGCTGTTGGCTCATTAATTATTCGTTTGACATCAAGGCCAGCGATTTTACCAGCATCTTTAGTTGCTTGGCGTTGTGCGTCATTAAAGTATGCGGGTACAGTGATTACTGCCTCTGAAACGGTTTCTCCCAGATAAGATTCAGCTGACTTTTTTAGCTTCTGTAAGATCATTGCTGAAATTTCAGGAGGGCTATATTTTTTATCTCCAATCTTGATTTTTACTTCCTTTTTGGTTCCTTTTTCAACTTTGTAAGGAACCATCTTCATTTCTTCAGAAACCTCGTCAATGGAACGACCCATAAATCGTTTAACTGAAAAAATCGTATTTTCCGGGTTCGCAATTGCCTGTCGTTTTGCTACTTGCCCCACAAGAATTTCACCTTCCTTAGTAAAAGCAACAACTGAGGGGGTGGTCCTACTCCCTTCTTCATTGAGTATTACTTTGGGTTCGCTTCCCTCCATGACTGCAACCACTGAATTTGTGGTTCCAAGGTCGATTCCGATAATTTTCCCCATAATGCTAATTCCTTTCAAAAATTGACTAATTATTCCTATATTTATAGATTCTTATAGAAGAAAGCCGTTAAATGGCTCCAAATCTCTTTTATGTTAAAGTTTAGATAAGATTTGAGCCTACTAATGTCAAGGTTAGTTCTGGGTATTCGCATTTTTATTAAGTGTTTTTTGGAGAAAAGCATAATGCATCCGCATATTCTAAAAGTATTGGTTTATTTCCCAAAATATTTATTTCAGTTGATACGCNGTACTAAATCTCTTGGTAGTAACTGTTAGAAATATCTCGCTAAAACTATGCAGTTTTGTTTTTATATTTTACAATTACCCAGAAATAAAAATTAATGTATTAAGAGGGTGTACATTGGCTGATTATATAAATAAAAATGGATTGCCTGTTGGAACTAGTACTAAAGAATTGTTTGAAGAATTAATGAGAGGCACGGGGTTTGTAATGGGTCCTAATGCCTCTCTCTTTATAGAAAATGCCGGCCTACATGATAAAAATATTGTGGTTTCAAGGATGCCTGGCCCTGAAAATACTGCAGAGACTCAACTATTTTTAGTCAATCAATTTCAAGGTGCAGTTGACCTTTTTAACAGTTGGAGTCTCAAAGATTAATGTATTTAGTTGTACGCTAATTTAGGTATATAGACTGTTGGAGTTAGAATATGAGTAATTGGTATATGCTAACTGTTGTAGGGAGGGACCGTCCAGGGATTGTTTCCCAGGTCACCTTAGCTCTATATAAAGGCGGGGGCAATCTTGGAGAGGCCTCCATGGTTCGTCTGGGAGGGAATTTTAGCATTATGCTGATGGTTCATTATGAGGGCACCGCTGAGTTACTTGAAAAGTTGGTCTCACCGGTGGGTGATGAACTTCATTTACATATCCATATAGATTCAATTAAAGGAGAACTGCATCAACGTTTGGAGCCAGATGTTCGTATAAGCATTTATGGTGCTGACCGGGCTGGCATTGTTGCTGAAACAACAGGAGTTTTGGTCGAGGCAGGGTTGAATATTCTTAACCTTGAATCAGATGTTGGCGGTTCACCTACAAATCCTATCTACATAATGGAAATTGATGGAGCTGCCAGAAATGGGATCGACTCTATAAAGGTGGCTTTAGATTGCGTAGCTAAGGAAAAAAACATAAAAATCTGTGTTACCCCGATCAATATGTTTTTGGGTTGATTAATGGCGATTCTTGATATTCTTGTTTACCCGGATCCCCGCCTAGCGCAGATTTCAAGTCCGGTGGAAAGTTTTGATGATGAACTATTAAGTTTTATTTTTAACCTAGAGGAAACTATGAGGGCTGGCCCACCTTCAGTTGGGATTGCCGCTCCTCAAGCCGGGCACTTTGAGAGAATAATCATAGTAGATGTTTCGTCGAAACCAAAAACTCCTAATCACGGAAAACTTACCTTGATCAATCCTAAAATACTTTATAAACAGGGTTCGATGATTGGAAGGGAAGGGTGTTTATCTGTTCCTGAATACACGGGAAATGTGTCGCGGGCGGAAAAGATCACCTTACAGGCTTTGAATAGTGAAGGTAGAATATTAAATTACGCTATGGAAGGGTTTGAAGCGCGTGCCGTACAGCATGAGATCGATCACCTTGATGGATTGCTTTTTCTCGATCGCTTAGTTAGCAGGCGAAGCAGTTTGTTTTTAAGGAAAATTTATAAATAATGAGTTTTTTTTGCTTATTTTTTCTAGACTACAAGCACTGTTTTTGTTAATCAAATTTGTTTAGATGAAATGAGTTCCCTTAATATCCAAGTGTGAGAATATTCAATGCTACCTGAATGGAGATTATTCATAAAAGAAATTGAAGATAAAAAAGAAAACCTGCAGGGTGTTGACTTGGGGAACAAAAAACTTATGGGAGCCAATTTAACTGGTGCAGACTTGACGGATGCGGACTTAAGTATTTCCTACCTAATCAAAGCAGATTTAAGCAAAGCAAACCTGACTAATGCTGATATGACGGGAGCAGTAATGAGTGAAGCTAACCTGAAAGGTGCTAACCTGGAAGGAGCAGAACTAGAGGACGCTTTCCTGCACGGAGCAGATCTTACTGACGTTGTTAATCTTACCTGCGATCAGCTTGACCTTGCAAACTTTGATAATGAAACTAAATTCCCGGCAAACATCCAAATCAACTGGAGTTCTGATAAAACCTTTACATGCTGCGAGCGATAGGGTTAAGGAAATCGACTAAAAAACGTCGTCTACTAGACTGCCTTTCCCAACCTCGGGTCCAGCTTGTATTTTAGTAGATTCTGCNGTGTTTATTTTTGTCATCCCTATNNTTGACCCCATGTCAAAATTAGCTCCCATTTCTCTTACTTTCTTGGTTTCAGGAGCTAAATTTTTTATGCTAGGTTGGTGCTCCGCTTGAATCTGCTTAACTATTTTAAAATTATTATTGAGACCCTCTGCGCCTTGGGAGGAAGAACCAAGACCACCATCATGACCGGATAAAGTATTTCCCATGACCACCACTCCCCAGTAAATAGTCCGTTTATATATGCCCAATCCTTGGCCAATAACTAGTGACGCAGTCCCTCGCTAAAACTTATATTAAAAGACTATATTTTAATGCCTTGAAATACAAGAGGTTTTTTTACTTTGAATTTATTTGCAGCAATACTGCTATGAGGCACTTAAGGGCATTGCTTTAATTCTATTTAATTTCAATCGTTTAAGAGGTAAATGGTGAGAGTTTGAATGAGAATTCTAGGGGCAAAAATAGATCAAATATCTATAATATCATCATCTTTGTTGGGTCCTGATTGATGGTTCTGGTTAGTGAACGGGTTGTTTTTGCTCGATTTGTTATTCGTTGTTTGCGGTCGATTTTGTTGGAAAAACCTTAGCGTGAAAATTACTACCCCAACCACGAGAGCTATTACGAAAAGTGTGAATGTGAAAAATGAGAGCAAGGCAAGGGTAGCACCGATCCAAAGAATCAAAGAAATCTTATTCAAGANGGACATTTTTTTTGNGGTTTGTCCACCAATTTGATGAAATATCATGTTTTATGATGTATAAGTTAACGGNTTTTATTAANTATTAAGAATGGTGAAAATAAGTCATGAGTGAGGCTCCCTCNAGCATTATACCTTGTCCTGAATGCAAAGTAAAAAACCGAGTCAAACAGTTTTACTCGGATAAAATTCCTCTATGTGCTAAATGTGGAGCAAAATTAGTCACTGAAGAGGAGAATGAAACCCAAGTTTGGTTTGGCAATTCACTAAAAAATATATCCAGCATTCCTAACCCAGAGTGTTTGGGAGAACCATGAGAAGGTACTAAAGTTAATTAACGTTAGAGCACCTTTTTGATATTTATATTTAAAAATTAAATAAAAAATTTCTAAAAATTGAAAGAACACCATGGACACTGTTGAAGTAATTGATAAAGTTTTAAAGGAAAAAATATCTGCGGAGCATGTCGAAATAATAGATGATAGTCACTTACACCGTGGTCATAAGGCCGCAGGTGGCGGAGGCCACTACTCGGTTAAAGTAGTGTCTAAACAATTTGAAAACGTTGATTTAATAAACTGTATGCGGATGGTATATAGTGCCTTGGACGATCAAATCAATG
>JGI26243J51142_1000949_pt1 | contig 12428 bp, 9 predicted proteins | sample SaaInlV_130m_DNA_FD_51142 | JGI IMG/M metagenome (IMG submission 51142)
GTTTAGTCCGTGGACATGCGCGTTAGCACGTCTTGCCTCTTCAGCACTTGCGAAGGAAGAAACTAACAGTAAAGATAGAAAGCTAAGTTTAAACATACGAGTCCCTGCTTGATTAAAACAGAATAATATAACGTAAACGCAATAGTATTGCAACAACTTTGCTGTTAATAATTACTCGGCGCTCGCGGATATCGTTGTAAAGCTCGAGAGATATCGAGGCAAGATAAAGTCAATAAAATGCTTTACAGTGTCAGCCTTCTCTTTTAAAAACTCAGCTGAAGATTTATGATTATTCACGGCATTTGATGCTCTATCAAGACTTAATAGCATCTGCCAAGACGCTGTAATTGTGCCAGCCATCATGAGCGTATCAAAGGCAATTTTTCCAACTAGCTCTTTATTGTCTGAGTGATTTAGAATAATTGTAATAGTGCTGTCTAGGTCATCAATAGATTTTGAAAAGCGTTTTAACTGAGAGACAGAAACTAACTCCGCAATTGCTGGATTTTTAGTACATTCTTTCATCTCTGAAATTAGCTCTCGGGCGCCCAATCCACCATCACTAATAATCTTTCTGCCCACAAGATCCATCGCTTGAATGCCATTTGTCCCCTCATAAATTGGCAAAATTCGCGCATCTCTTAGGATTTGAGCAATACCCGTTTCCTCAACATAGCCCATTCCTCCATGGCACTGGAGACTTAAAGAGGCAACCTCCTGAGCAGTCTCTGTGCACCAGCCCTTAACTATTGGGGTCAACAGTCCAAGCCTCCTTTCGTGTTTTTCTAGGTTCTCGAGTGGAAGCTTGCTTAAAGAGTAGTCTACCTCGGCACAAGCTGCATATGTTAATACACGAGAGCCCTGTGTGATTGACTTCATATTAGCTAACATTCTTTGAACATCTGGATGCCTAATAATAGGGCCAATATCTTTGAAGCCAGGGGCAACGCCTTGAACACGCTCATTGCAAAAACTAAGTGCTTGCTGGTATGCGCGTTCTGAAATTGAAACTCCTTGAAGGCCTACAGTAAGTCTTGCGTTGTTCATCATTGTGAACATGCACTGTATTCCTTTATTCTCTTCACCCACCAGGTAGCCAACTGCCCCATCTATTTCGCCATAGCTCATGACACATGTAGGGCATGCATGAATGCCAATTTTATGTTCAATTGACAATGCCTTTAAGTCGTTTGGCTTTCCAAGAGTGCCATCATCATTAACCAGTATTTTTGGCACTAAAAATAGTGAAATGCCTTTAATTCCATCGGGAGCATTTGGTAGTCGGGCTAAGACCAAATGAATGATATTTTCAGACATATCATGCTCACCCCAGGTGATATAAATTTTTTGACCACGGATTAAATAGTGCTCTCCATTCTGAGTTGCACGCGTTTTAAGTGAGCCAACATCAGTTCCAGCATCACCCTCCGTAAGGTTCATTGTGCCGCTCCATTCTCCAGAGATTAGTTTTGGAAGGTAGCGTTGTTTGAGATCTTCAGTCGCATTGAGTGTGATAGCCTCAACTGCTCCTTGTGTAAGAAGAGGGCATAGGCCCCATGACATATTAGCAGAATGCCACATTTCTTGAACACTTGCAGCAACAACAAACGGGACGCCTTGGCCCCCATATTCAGGGGAGAATTGCAGCGATCCCCAGCCTCCTTCAACAAAGTGTCGGTAGGCCTCCTTAAAGCCCGCTGCAGTTGTGACTTTTCCTGAGTCATCTATCTTTAGGCCTTCTGAGTCACCAGACTTATTGATGGGCTCTATTTCTTCTTTGGCAAGCTTACCAGCAGCATCTAAAACAGTATCAATTATTTCAGCTGTTGAGCTATCAAGCCCAGTTTCATTACAAAGCTTTTCAATCTCAACAACCTCTTTTAAAACAAAGCCCATATCTTCAACGGGAGCAGTATAGTTTGACATCACTCTTCTCCTAGTTTTTTAATAGCCGCCCTTAATTCGTGCTTCTGAATTTTGCCCGTTGCAGTTTTTGGAAGCGAGCCAAAAACAACTTTTTTTGGCCTTTTAAATTTAGCCATGTTATCTTTGCAAAAAGCAATTAACTCGTCTTCAGATGCCTCTTCATTGGGCTTAAGCTCGACAAAAGCACAGGGCACTTCTCCCCATTTTTCATCTGACATTGCAACAACTGCAGCCTCTCCAACTGAGGGGTGCTGGTAAAGAACATTTTCGACCTCTACTGAGGAAATATTTTCGCCACCCGAAATGATAATATCTTTTGACCTATCCTTGATTTGGATATAGCCATCATTATGAATTACTGCCAAGTCACCACTATGAAACCAGCCGTTAGCAAACGCCTCCTCTGTGGCTTTAAGATTATTCCAGTAGCCCATCATGCAAGTATTGCAGCGAATCACAATTTCACCAATAGCTTCACCGTTGTGAGGAACGCGCTCACCAGTCTCTTGATCGATTACACTAACATCTTCAGTCATCGGAAACCTAACACCCTGCCTGGAGCTTAGTTTGGCAAGCTCTGCCGGACTTTCATTGAGCCATGATGCCTGAGGAGCTGCTTGAAGAATATGTCCATATGTTTCTGTCAGCCCATAGACATGCATAACGTTAAATCCTAACGACATCATGCTTTCTAAAACTTTCGCGGGAGGCGGTGCGCCAGCAGTCATTACCTTGATTTCTCTTTTAAATGATTTTTTTATCTCTTTAGGGGCGTTGGCAAGCATATTAAGCATTATTGGAGCCCCGCCAAAATGAGTGACTCGNTGCTCATCAAGCAAACTAAATACTTTTTCAGGATCAAAAGACCTGAGGCAAACTATGGTCCCAGCAAGAGCGGCCATTGTCCAGGCATGTCCCCAACCATTGCAATGAAATAATGGAACAGAATATAAGTAAACAGGATGGTTAGGAAGGTTCCAGCCAACAACAGTGCCCATGCTCATTAAATACGAACCACGGTGATGATAAACCACGCCCTTGGGCTTNCCTGTTGTTCCAGAGGTGTAGCTAAGTGAGAGCGGGCTCCACTCATCGCTGGGCATTGTCCAGCTATAAAGAGGGTCTCCATTTTTAACAAGAGATTCATAGTCTATTGCTTCACTGGAGACGTCCGGCTGTGAGCTGGCAAAAGAATCATTTATTACAACTATCTTTGGACTAACTGAGGCTATAGCTAGTGCCTCTGAGGCAACACTATAAAGCTCTCTATCAACAAAGAGCATTTTTGCATTGCTATCATCAAAAATATAAGCGATAGTTGGAGCGTCAAGCCTGATATTTATCGTGTTTAGAATTGCGCCCGCCATAGGAATTGAAAAATGTGACTCAAACATTTCTGGTGTATTGAATGCGAGCACTGAAACGGTGTCTCCTGGCATGACACCATGNCCATTTAGACTGGAGGCAATTCGAACACACCTCTCTCTAGANTCTCTCCAGGTATAAGACCTATTTTCATAGAGAACAGACTGATGCTCTCCNTAGATATCTGCAGTTCTATGTAAAAAAGAGATAGGAGTAAGGGGTACAAAATTAGCAGGATTTTTATTCATAGNCTTAACTGTTAATTTCTTAGAGTAACGCCATTATCTAGCATGGACACAATTCTTGCTTGAGTTTCTTGAGTTTGCGCAAGAGTGATAAAAGAAGAGCGCTCAGCATCTAAAATTTCCTGTTCAGAAAAAACAGTGCCTGCTGGGCAGTCACCTCCAGACATTATTCGGCCAATCTCGGTTCCAACAGTGACATCATGCGGTGTAAGCATTCCTTTTTTGTTGTTAACCTCAAGCCATTCTAGCATTTCTTTGAAGTGCTCAGCGCCTGATAAGGCAAGTGGGCTCCTTTGGCTAGCTTTTTTTGTGTCGNCAAGTTTTGAAAGGGCAATATTTAAAATTCGATCACGATTCATCTGAAATACATCNTCAGCCCTTCGCATAGCTAATGCATCAGCCTCTTGAGGCGAGTTAGCTTTTCTACCCAGGCCTATATTCATAAATGATTTCCAAGCCCCTTTTTGCGTATCATTTAATTTTTCAGTCCATCGATAAAGCATTTCTTTACACCCACCTCCTGCTGGCACAACTCCAACAAAAGACTCAACTAGGCCCATCACAGAGTTGGCGTGGCTTACTACATGGTCAGCATGCAACACAACTTCAAATCCACCTCCGATAGACATACCNACTGGCGCNGCAATAACAGGAAGTTTCGAGTCTCTCATTTGAAGCATTGTATTTTGAAAATAGGTAAGAAAGNCNTCAAGCCCATCGAAATCATTTTTTTCAAAGCANTCTCNAACACTCCANAGGCTAACACCACAAGAAAAATGCTGAAAGTCATTGTGTACTATTACACCTCTAAGTCCTTTTTTCTCTGAGTAAGTAACTGCNTCAGAAATCATATCTAAGCTTTGACTGTCAAGTGCATTTGCTTTTGAATGAAACTCGACTATGGCCGCACCCTCATATTCAAACCAACTAGCAGACTCATTAACATTGATGGGCACTAGTGTTTGTCTTGCTTCAGAGAACCTAAGAACACCTTTTGGCCTAACAATTGGGCTAAGCTTTCCAGATGGAGATAGAACACTTAAGACTGAATTGGTAGTATTATAAAACTTATTGTTTAAGCTACTTAAAAGGAAGTCAGGTACATCTTTGCCGCTTTTTTTAAGCCTGTTGACCAAGTAATCGATACCTATCTCATCAATAAGTTCAAATGGCCCTTTAACCCAGTTATAGCCAAGCTTCATAGCATCATCAATTTGGGCAAGATCTTTAGTAACTTCTGGCACTAATGAGGCTGCATAGCATAAAGTCTCAGAGAGAACCTCCCAAATGAAGAGGCCGTATTTACTTTCATCGCTGATAATTGCAGTTACACCAACTTTTTCCGCCTTTTCCAACAAAGGTGTTTTCAGTCTCTCATGATCAACATAGTCTCCACTTAAAAAGTCGATAACCTTTTTTTCATCTCCAGCCTGCTTATAAAAACCCTGTTCATTTTTATTCCCAGTTTGGCCATTAGCAATCATGTTAGAGACGAACTCTATTGGCGATGCGTATTTATGAAAAGCATCGTTTTCGGGCAAGATATTTTCCAGGCTTTTTGCAACATCAGCCATAAGGTCGATGCCAATCAAGTCATAAAGTCCAAATACTCCAGTTTTGGGTAAACCAAGGGGCCTTCCAAAAAAAGCATCCGCTTCTATTGGGGAGAGATTATATTTAAATGCCTTATGAAGGGCGCACTGAATTGCAAAAACACCAACTCGATTTGCAAGAAAGCCAGGCGTATCGAGACAAGGGACAACCCCCTTTCCAAGCATCGTTTCACAAAATACATCAAGTGTGTCCATAACGTCTTGTCTAGTTTGCTCACCTCGAACTAGCTCTAGAAGTCTCATGAAGCGAACTGGATTAAAAAAATGAGTAATTGCAAAACGCTCACAAAAGCTTTTTGGCATGCCTTCAGTCAGAAGACTAATCGGAATAGTAGAGGTATTAGAAGTAATTATGGTAGAGTCTTTACAGCTTTCATTAAGCTGCCGGTAGAGCGCTTGTTTTATATCAAGCCTTTCTACAACAGCTTCAGCAATCCAGTCACAATTTTTGAGTTCATCAAAATGATCTCTGGTGTTTCCAAGATTAATAAGCTGTTCGGCCTCTTTGCTCATAATCCCTGGCATATCTGGGTCTTTGAGCCTTTGAAGGCCTCTCTCCGCCAAGCTGTTAACATTATCGCTATCAGAAGGAAGATCAAGAAGCCACACTTCTATGCCAGCGTTTGCTACTTGGCCAGCAATACCAGCCCCCATTGTTCCGGCGCCAATGACGCCAACTTTTTTAATTTTATTCATGAGCTTGTTTTTAAAATGAATGTTTTAATAGCATCTAAAGTACTCTTTGGCGACTCTATAGGGAGCATATGTCCAGCACCAGAAATGGTTGTTGTCTTTGCACCCAGCAGCTCTGCTAACTCTAGTCCAAATTTGTAAGGAGTATTTTTATCTTCAGTTGCCAGAATTACATTTGAGGGCACTTTAATTGCTTTTGCACAGTTAGCTCCATTTTTGTAGTTATTGCAAGCCAAGAGGTCTTCAGCTAATGGATTCTTTGACATGATTTGTCGTCCAATACCTATCGGCTGCATTCCAGGAATGGCACTACTGCCTGAATGAGATAGAGATCCAAAGCCCCATTTCAAAAGCATCTCAGCAGCTTCTTCCGTATTTTTTTTGGCAGTTTCGACTAGAGACTCGTTAACAGGAATTGCAGAGGCGCTAGCAACTGCTGTTAGGGATTTTATCTTTTCTCCCAGTAACGTTGCAGCTTCTAAAGCAACAAGAAAGCCCTGAGAGTGTCCTACAAGATGTACAGATTCTGCACCAGAATGCTTGATAGCTTTCACAAGCCATTTGCCCATGCTCTCTATTGACTTTAGGGGCTCTCCTTCTGACAGGCTGTGACCTGGAAAGTCAGGCGCAAAAACTGAGTAACCATGAAAGGCAAACCATCTTGACTGAAGAGCCCATGATCTATGATCTAGCCCACTTCCATGAACAAAAACCACTGTCGGTTTTTTTGGGTCAAAAGCACATCCTCCAGTTGCTGCAAATATATTTACTCCCTCAACAACAATGTTCATTATGAAGTTGCCTTTTCTACTGCCTTAAGGCCGATTTTAAAATCATTAATAATGTCTGAAACAGACTCTATTCCAACTGAAACTCGAATTAAGTCAGGACTAGTGCCTGAAGCCTTCATCGCTTCATCATCAAGGCGAGAGTGAGTTGTGCTAGCTGGATGCAAAACCAAAGTTCTAGAATCACCAACATTTGCTAAATTTGAAGATAATTTAAGAGCATTAATGAATGCTGCTCCACCCTCTCTTCCTCCTTTAACGCCGAAGCATAGCATTGATCCAGCACCATTAGGGAAAAGTGCTTTTGCAATTTCATAGGTAGGATTTTCGGGCAAGTCAGGATGATTAACCCACATAACTGCGGATTGCTCAAGAAGCCATTTTGCAAGTTTTAGCGCATTTTTTACATGTTGATTCATTCGCAGACTAAGGGTTTCAATTCCTTGGAGAAGTAAGAACGCACTATGAGGACTCATTGCAGGGCCAAAGTCACGCATAGACTCAGCTCTAATTTTCATTGAAAGAGCTGACGGTCCAAACTCCTCCCAGAAGTTTATTCCATGAAATGGCTCGTATGGAGTAGTGAGGACAGGGTGTTTCTTAGAGGAGCCCCAGTCAAAAGCTCCGCCATCAACAATGACTCCTCCAACTGCAACACCATGACCCCCCATCCACTTAGTCACAGAGTGAACTACAACATCAACGCCATGATCAAAAGGTTTACAAAGGATAGGCGTTGAAAAAGTTGCATCAACTATGAGCGGTAAGCTATTTTGATGAGCTATTTTTGAAATTTTTGGAAGATCTGAAACCTCAAGCCCAGGGTTGCCAATCGATTCACAAAAAATAAGTTTTGTATTTTCTTGAATGGCAGATTTAAGAGCTTTTTCATCATTAATAGACACAAAAGTGCAATCAATGTTAAACCGTTTAAGTGTGTGTTTAAGAAGGGTCGCTGTTGACCCATAGATTTGTGAGGCGCTTACAATATGATCACCAGCTGAACATAAGCTTACAAATGTTACAAACAGGGCGCTCATTCCAGAAGCCGTACAGATTGCTCCAACGCCCCCTTCAAGTGCAGCAATTCTCTGTTCTAAAACAGCCACTGTTGGATTAGTCATGCGGCTATATATGTGACCACCTTTTTCTATGTTAAAGAGTGCAGCGGCATCATCTACAGTTTCGAAGACATAAGATGTTGTTTGGTAAACCGGGACGGCGCGACTACCAAACGAAGGGTCTGGTTGATACCCAGTGTGAAGCGAAATAGTTTCAGGCCCAAAAAAGGAAGACTTACCCATAAGCAATAGTTTTAGAAAACAAACTAATATTTTCTCACAACTAATTGCAGAGTTGTTTTGAAATTATGCGAATTTCCTTTCGAAAATTGAGACCTTTAAGCGTATAAAAAGCTACTTTGCTAAAGCAAGCTCTGAGCGCATTTTATCAATTGTCGCTTTGTAGTTTTCAGTATTAAAAATAGCAGACCCTGCAACAAATGTATCAGCACCGGCAGAGGCTATTTCTTTAATGTTGTCAATCTTAACTCCGCCATCAATCTCAAGCCTTGTTGCCAGNCCATGAGNGTCAATTAGTTTTCTGACAGTTTTTAATTTTTCTANAGTATGAGGGATAAAAGATTGTCCTCCAAAGCCTGGATTAACGGACATTAGCAGNACCATATCGANTTGTTCAATTGTATGCTCTAGATAGTGAAGAGGTGTGGCTGGATTAAAAACGAGTCCAGCTTTACAGCCGCTTTCTTTAATCAGGCCAATCGTACGGTCAACATGATCTGAAGCCTCAGGATGAAAGGTGATATACGAGGCGCCAGCACTAGCAAAGTCAGGGATGATTCTGTCCACAGGTTTGACCATGAGATGGACGTCAATTGGTGCAGTTACGCCATGGTTTCTTAACGCTTCACAAACTAAAGGGCCAATTGTTAGATTGGGTACATAATGATTGTCCATCACATCAAAATGTACTATATCAGCACCCGCAACTAAAACGTTATCAACCTCTTCGCCGAGTTTGGCAAAATCTGCAGAGAGAATTGAAGGCGCAATAAAATTGTCTTGTTTCATGATTATCTCCGTTACTCAATTAAAAGGTTTTGGCCAGACATCTCAGCGGGTTGTTTAATGTCCATGAGGGCTAAAAGTGTTGGTGCCAAGTCTGCAAGTGTACCAAGATGTGGTCCCAGTAGTGAGGCTTTCTTTTTTCCAATATAAATTAATGGCACTGGATTTGTGGTGTGAGCAGTATGGCTCTTCTGAGTATTAGAGTCAACCATCTGCTCTGCATTTCCATGGTCAGCAGTGATCAAAATCTCAGTAGCATTCTGTGAGGCTGTTTTGTAGATTTTGCCGAGACAATTATCAACCGCCTCTACAGCTTTAATAGCAGCCTCTAGATTGCCAGTATGGCCAACCATATCAGTATTGGCAAAGTTACATACAATTAACTTATATTTGTTTTCTTCTAGCGCAGAAATAAGATTATCAGTAAGCTCATATGCGCTCATTTCTGGCTGAAGGTCATATGTTTTGACATTGGGCGATTGAATGAGCCTTCTATCTTCTCCAGGCAGGATTTCTTCCTCGCCACCATTAAAGAAAAAAGTAACATGAGCATATTTTTCTGTTTCAGCAATCCTTAGTTGATTGAATCCAGAGCTAGAGACACAGTCACCAAGGGTATTTTTAACTGAAATTGGCGGATAAGCACACTCTAGATTAAGGTCTTTTTTATATTCTGTTAGACAAATAAAATTGCACTTCACAAAATGTTTTCGGCTAAACTCATCAAATGCTCTAGAGGTAAGAGCAAGCGTTATTTCTCTTGCTCTGTCTGCTCGGTAATTCATAAAGATTACAAGGTCATCTTGATTGATTTTAACGGCCTCACCAATTGACGTTGGAGCTATAAACTCATCATTTTCACCTAATTTATATGCCTGTTGAATGGCCTCTATTGCGCTCNNTGAAGAGCGCTCAGCCTTCTCTCCAGAAATTAAATCATACGCCTGAGCAACCCTCTCCCATCTGTTATCTCTATCCATTGCATAAAAGCGGCCAACTACTGAGACGATTCTTCCAACATTTGTTTCTGAAATTTTAGATTCTAGTTGTTCGATATATTTTGAGGCGCTGTTTGGNGGGGTATCACGACCATCGGTAAAGACATGAAAATAAACTTGGTTACAGTTTTTTTGTTTNGCAAGCTCAAGTGCTGCAAAAATATGATTTTGATGAGAGTGAACGCCGCCATCCGATAATAAGCCAAGAATGTGGACAGCTTTATTGTTTTGAGACGCCAGTTCTAGAGCGTTACAAAGAGTTTTATTGTTAAAAAATTCACCAGAGCCGATGTCATTGTCAATCCTAGTAAAGTCTTGTTCAATAATTCTTCCAGATCCTATTGTTAGGTGACCTACTTCAGAGTTTCCCATTTGACCTATAGGCAGACCAACACTTTCTCCGGAAGTTCCAATAAGTGTATTAGGATAGTTTTTTATAAAGAGATCCCAGTTTGGCGTTTTTGCTAGAGCAATAGCATTATTTGCAGAATTACTTGAATAGCCCCATCCGTCAAGAATTAGAAGTAATTTTGTATTTTTCATTTGTGAGGACACTTAAACATTAAATAAGAAGTGAACAACATCTCCATCTTTAACAACATATTCTTTTCCTTCAGAGCGTAACTTGCCAGCGTCTTTAGCTCCTTTTTCGCCCTGATTTTCTATAAAGTCATTGTAAGAGATTGTTTCAGCGCGAATAAAGCCCTTTTCAAAGTCTCCATGTATTTTACCTGCGGCCGCTGGCGCAGAATCTCCAATATTAATTGTCCAGGCCCTAACTTCTTTGGGCCCAGCTGTAAAATATGTGTGCAGTCCAAGGAGCTTATAGCCCGCTTTGATTAAGCGATCGAGTCCAGACTCAGTCTGTCCCATTTCATCTAAAAAACCTTGTTTATCTTCCTCTTCAAGTTCTGCAATTTCAGCCTCAATATCTGCACACACCGATACAACTTGGCTTCTGTCTTTGGACGCATAATTAGTCAAAGCTGTTAGATGTGCATTATTTTCAAATCCATCCTCATTGACATTAGCAACATACAGGACAGGTTTGGACGTGAGAAGCTGAAGTCCTTTTGCAAGCTTGTCTTCATCTTCATTGAGATCTAGTGATCTAACAGCTAAACCCTCTTCAAGTATTGGCAGAATTTTTTCAAGCAGGTTTTTTAAAGGTAAGCCTTCTTTTTGACCAGCTTTGGTATTTTTTATAGCCTTTTGGTAAGCTTTTTCAACGCTAAAAAGGTCTGCTAAAGCAAGCTCTGTATTAATCGTTTCTATGTCATCAAGTGGGTTGACTTTTCCTGAAACATGGATAATATCGTCATTTTCAAAACACCTTACAACATGAAGAATGGCATCTGTCTCACGAATATTTGAGAGAAATTGATTCCCCAAGCCTTCTCCTTTTGATGCGCCCTCAACAAGTCCAGCTATGTCAACAAATTCCATAGTTGTTGGCAGGATTTTTTCAGGACTTACAATGTTTGCGAGGCTTTGTAATCGGGAGTCATTTACTGGAACGATTCCAATATTGGGCTCAATTGTACAAAAAGGATAGTTTTCTGAGTCTATTCCAGCTTTAGTCAGGGCATTAAATAGCGTCGACTTTCCAACATTTGGCAATCCAACAATGCCACATTTAAAACCCATTATCTTTCTCCAATACTATGTGTGAAGAGCTTTCATAGCATCTTCAAAATTTCCATTCACTAAGAGATCAATAATGCTCATTGCATTTGACATCCCCTGTTCTATGCTGCTTAATTCAGATTTACCAGGAGCATTAAGAACATAATCTACTACATCATCTTTAGAGCCTGGATGAGCGATTCCAATTCTAAGGCGGTAAAAGTCCTTTGAGTTAAGCGCTTTTATGGTATCTCTTAGTCCATTATGACCGCCATGACCACCAGCAAGCTTTATTTTGACAGCACCAATAGGCAAGTCAAGCTCATCATGCACAACCAAAGTCTCTTCTGGTGAAATATTATAGTAGCTTAGGAAGCTTTTAATAGATCCGCCAGAGTTGTTCATAAAGGTTTGGGGCTTAAGAAGAAAAACCTTGGTTGAGCCAAAGGCAACGCTCGTAGTTTCTCCTAAAAACTTCGACTGACTTGTAAATTTAGAGTCTTTTATAGACGCTAGAGACTCTACAAACCAAAAGCCAGCGTTGTGACGATGTTCCTGATAATCTTTTCCGGGGTTTCCCAGTCCAACAATTAGTTTAATCATTACAACGCTTCATTTTACGCTTGTTGAGACAACAAGGCTGACGATACTTTATTCTGTGTCGTCACCATCATTATTTGAGCCTTCAGATTCATCAGCTTGNTCTNCGNCNCCATCTTCNGAGCCTTCTTCNCCNTCAATAACTTCTTCCTCTTCCTCTTCAANAATCTTAGGTTCTGAGACAGAGCATACTGTTTGGTCNTGTGCTTCAATATCCTCATGTTGAAGTGAGGTAATAACAACACCTTCAGGCAATACTAGATCCGTTAATGAGAGATGATCACCAATTTCAAGCTTAGTTACATCTACGTCAATACCATGAGGAAGATCCTTTGGTAGACAAGAGATTTCAACAGAAACAACAAACTGATTAAGCATATTGCCTAGTCTTAACGCCTCATTCTCTTCCACACCAATAAAGTGAAGTGGTGTAGTTGTAACCAGAGTTTGTTTGGCATCTACTCGTAAAAAGTCAATGTGAGTAACA
>JGI26243J51142_1001019_pt1 | contig 11904 bp, 14 predicted proteins | sample SaaInlV_130m_DNA_FD_51142 | JGI IMG/M metagenome (IMG submission 51142)
CTTGCACGTTCAATCCCTTCAAGTCCAGGTGATGAGTTAACTTCTAAAACTAATGGTCCACGATCTGATTGAATCAGATCAACACCTGCAACTTGAAGACCTAAAACTTTCGCTGACCTTACAGCACTCTCTTTTTCCTCATCAGTCATCTCATAATTTAAAACAGACCCTCCAAGATGCACATTGGATCTAAATTCACCAGGTTTGGCTTTTCTCTTCATCGAAGCAACAACTTTATCACCAACTACTATCGCTCGGATATCTTCACCGTCTGCTTCTTTAATAAACTCTTGAATCAAAATGTTTGCATCAATATTTTTCATTGTCTCGATAGCACTAATTGCAGCCTCCATAGTTTCCGTAAGAACGACACCTCTCCCTTGGGTACCTTCTAATAGTTTTATTACAAAGGGAGGTTCACCTACTGTATTAAGGACAGCTTCAATATCTCTCGAAAAATGAACATAGCCAGTAACGGGCATTTCAACACCACTATTACCAATAAGTTGAAGAGCTCTTAGCTTATCTCTTGAACGACTAATCGAGGCCGAAGAGTTAGCTGATAGAGAACCCATTAATTCAAATTGTCTGACCACAGCCGCACCGTAGAATGTCCAAGTTGCTGCAATTCTAGGAATGACCGAATCAAAACTAAGTTCATCACCTCTGAAAAAAATTCTTGGGTTTGCTTTTGCAATATTCATATAGCAACGGAGATAACTCACAACTTGTGTGTCGTGACCTCTTTTTTTTGCTGTTTCATACAATCGTGAAGTTGAATACAAATTTATATCTTGAGAGAGAATCCCTAACTTCATTTCTTAATTTTTCTTTCTTTATCATTTGATTTTGTTAAAAAACTAATAGATGGATTTACAACCCATCTTCTTCCAAGTGCTTTTCTTCCAATCAACATTGTGTAATCCATCGGCCCTCTGTCAGTTAATGTAAGTTCAATCTTCTTAGCAATACCATCCATTAATAAAGTAGTTTTAATATATGGTCTTTTTTCAACATCTCCATTTGAACTCTTTATTCTTTTATAACCCTCAAGCGGGGCCGAGGTTTTTCTAACAGTATTATTTCTTTTCATGACTGTGAATTTTACATATTTAACTTTGTTTCTAGATACAATTTTTATATCTGCAGCATCAATTGAAGCAAGATTGGCACCTGTATCAATTTTTGCGATGACACTTACAATGTTTAAATCAGGTAGAGCTGCATTCTCTTTCCAGCCTACGACTCTCTTAGCCCTTTTTTTTGCAGCCACTTAGAGAACTACGTAAAACAATAAGCCCGCAAAAGCGATTAGAGCTAAATGAAAATAGATAACAGGTAACATAGCAAAATATTAATTAGTTTTTGAAAAGAAACAAAGTGTTTTTTAAGGAGTTGTACTGACCGCTTCTATATTTTCTTCGTCTTCTTCTGTTTCAAGAAGACCACAATCAATGAGTACTTCTTCTGTATTTCCTCCACCGAATACCACTCTTTCAAACACAACAACCGCCATAAGTTCTTCTTCAGTTAATTTACCTTGGAATCCAGGCATGCCGCCGATTGATATTGTATCTTCAGCACCATAAGCTGCTCCTACTTCGGCCTGCCAGCCAGCTGATCCAAGTTGTATCCACTTCGCGTGATCTGCACATGTTGGGAATGTTTTATAAAGTGCTCCGCCGATAAAAGATGGTCCAACACCACCCCCACCATTAGCCCCGTGACAACCAGCACATGCCGCGGCACCTGAATATACTTGCTGACCCACAGCTACATAATTAACAGCGTTTGTAGAGGCTACACCTTTTCCTTCAAAGGGTGANCCATCACAATTAACAGTTTGTTGAGATTTTCTATCTACATCTAAGATTCCATTTACTCCGCATTCCTGTGCACCAGAAGTATTAATCATTCCTATGAGGATAAATACTGGAATAATCATAAAGCTAAAGTTCAACCACCTTGGGAGAGTAGTGTCAGTATTTAACTTAATACCCATAGTGTTGTTGGCCATGGAGACTTTTTTGATTACAGTTTCAACTTTTGTTGTTACTGATTTAGCAACAGGAGCCTCTTCAACTACAACTTCTTCTTTGACTTCTTCTACAGGAGCCTCTTCAACTACAACTTCTTCTTTGACTTCTTCTACAGGAGCCTCTTCAACTACAGGCGCTGATGCGGCAATTGCCTCTCCACCAGCCCATGATTGTAAAACTTCTTCAACAGTATTTCCAGATGCTTCAGCTCTTGCTTCAGCAGACCTTTGCACAAGGGTCTCTGGAGCTCCTAGTATCTCTGCTACTTTGGCTAATAATTCACCCACTTATATCACAGCAACTTTCCTTCGTATCAATTTTGGATAAAGTTTTAGCACCAGAATAATAACCAGCGGGGTAGGTGGGACAAACAGCTTGTATAGTGCCATCATTGAGTTCTAATACCATTCCATCAAAGTTTCTTGAAGTCATATATTCTTCTGCATCCTCTTGGCAACAAAAAGGTTTTGAACATCTTGTAATATCCCAATCGTTGTTTACCTGTTTTTTACTCATTTACTTCCCCTAAGGATAATAAATAAGTTAATAAATAATCTAAATCTGAGGTGCTTAAGAAATCATAGTTAGGGTGAGGAATAGTATCTCTCACTGATGCAGAGTCTGTTAAATATCTAGTTAACCATTTTTCATTGTTGGTGGGTTCTCTTGTTGCCGATGTAGATAAGTCTGGGCCTAATCGAAGTAATCCAGTGTTCTTTATAATTACTTCATCGGCAAATTTATTTTTTAAAATTTTACCATTCTGTGAATCTGGTATTAAAAGTCTTACATTTTGTGTATGACATGATTGACAATTTAAATCGTTATAAACTTGAGCACCTTTTAATACTTCTTGGCTTACTGCAACCTCATTATTTAGAGACTCAGCAACCAAATCAGCACTCTGATTTTTAGGTATTGCAAATGCAAAGAAGTAAGTAAACATGGCAACACCTAGAACACCAGCGATGAAGATTAAAGAGCTTTCCTTTTTTAATTCAACAGATTCCTCTTCAATAACTTTCTCCATTGTTTCTACAGGAGCCTCTTCAACTACAACTTCTTCTTTGACTTCNTCNACAGGAGNNTCTTCAACTACAACTTCTTCTTTGACTTCCTCTACAGGAGTTTCTTCAACTACAGAAGTCTCAGCTGCTGGCGCTGATGCGGCAATTGCCTCTCCACCAGCCCATGATTGTAAAACTTCTTCAACAGTATTTCCAGATGCTTCAGCTCTTGCTTCAGCTGATCGCTGAACCAATGTTTCTGGAGCTCCGAGTATCTCTGCTACTTTTGCTAATAACTCACTCATCATTATCTCCTGATATCTCTGATACAGTTTCAGACTCAGTAACGGATCCACCAATAATTGCTTTTAGTGTTGAGAGGGTAAATAAGAATGTTGAAAGTAAAAATAATAAAGATAGAAACAATATGAAAGTGTATGGAGTTGAAATTAATGACCATGTGATCAAGAAACCTTCTCCATAAATTGTTGGATTACCTGCATTTGCACCAGCATTCCATGAAAATCCCGAATTAATTCCAATTAAGGTATTCAATGAAAGTGTCGCTACAACAGAGGTTCCTAAAAGATAAGCATTAAAAGTTTCCAATCTACCATAGATGAATTCTCTTCCATATATTTTTGGCACTAGATGATAGACAAATGGAATCAAGATAAGAATGAGGCTATACATATATCCGTAACGGACACTGTATTCAAAATTAGTAAGACTTACAATCGGCGTTACATTAGATATTGAACTAATAATTTGTAAAACATTTGTTAATCCAAATACGACAAAAGCAAAACTTATCAGAACTGAAAAAACAGGCTCTTTATTTTCTTTTGTAGCGATTGTCTTTGAGTAATTAACTATTAGAGCAAGGAGTGGAATTATCAGGCTAAGGGAGAGGTAAATTGAGACATTCTCAATCCAATCAGGTAACGTAGTTCCATAAAAATATTTAAAACCACTCCAGGGTAATAGGAATAAATAACCCCAGAAACTTATTGTCCCCAGTGTTTTACTGAATAAAGTTGCTTGCATACCTTTAGTTATCAAGAAGTAAAAAATTGATAAGAATACAAACGAACAACCAACATATATATGTGTTGACAGGTACATAGAATTTATGAAAAAGTTATCAGACATAACGGTGTATTCGCTTCTGTAAATTAGTAATGAAATTAGATAAAACACAACAGCCCCAAGTAGAAATTGACTACTCAAAAAGATTGAGGGTTCTTTTTTAGCTAAAAAGTTTAACAATATGAGACCTAAAAAAGCTCCGACTAAGAGTATTTTAATTAATAAAAGAACAGATGTATTTCCAAGATCGAGTAACTGTTCAGGTGATATAAAAGCTAGTACCACATCTATAAATTCAATGCCGATTAACCCAAGTCCGGTGAGGAAGAAAAGAGGAAATATAATTATCGATCTTCCTAATGACTTAGACAAAAGGTAGACAACTGTCACAACCAATATAAAAGAAAATAAAAAATTGAAACTGATTTGGTTCGACAGCTTATCTAAAAATCCATAATTTAGAACCTGGTTTCCAGGAAGAACATTTGAGAAGGATCTAAAGGCATCTTTTAAAAAATTTATTGAAGCAGATAGTAAAACTACTAAAGGAAGTAGAAAAATAAAAACTTTGGATAAGTCTTGTTCATTGTTTGGAATCAATTTTATTTTCATCAATTTCTATACTAATTACTCAAACAAACTTTAGTAGTAAACATAATAAATACAGAGAAAAAACTTAATAAATTAATAAAAAAACTTATTCATTCAATTTATAATATTGCATGGTTTTGCGATAAAATAGAATGTAAACATTAAGGAACTGCGTTGATAAATTTTGTATATAGAAACCGAGTAAAACTCGGTTTACCAACTTTCTTTGCTGGCTTAGGTAGCTTGACGGGTGGAGTTATAGTTGCTCATTATGCAGGTTTTCCTCAAGGTGAAATTGTAGATTATTTCAACTGGATACCAAGAGGTTGGCTTCCACAGACCATTGGTCAATTTATTGCCTTTAGTGGCAGTCAATTAATTCTTATTGGATTAGTTCTTATGGCATGGAGCGATAAACCACTTACCTGGAGTAAGGCAGCATATTTTTCTTTTTTAAGCTGGCTTCAACTTACATTAATTTTTGGGGTCCTTCCATCGGAGTGGCTGAACCTAGCACAAGGTCCACTAGAGTGGACTAACCAAAGAGAGTTTATTAAATTTCCACCAATGTTATTTCTTGGTAATGAAGTCTCTATGAGCTTTGGAGCTTTGAAAGATGTTATCCAATTAGGAATATCACAAGGTGCATTAATTGCTGTCTTTGTGCTTGGGTACATGGTTCAAGATATCAATAACATGAAAGAAAAAGGCAAAGTTAAAATTTCTGACTATGGCAAAAAAGTCGTGAAAACAGGTACAGATGGCTAAAAAATCTGAAGTACTAATAGAAATGCCAGAGTTTGAAAAAAAATACAATCTTGCAATGGTTGATGCACAAAAAGTATCATCTAGAGTTCGTCCGAAACAATTTCTTCATATCGACGAAGCAGAATGTATTCTTTGTGAGGGTTGTGTAGATATTTGTCCGTGGAAATGTATCCACTATTTATCTGTTGATGCCATCGATGACTCTGTAAATGTAGAGTCTCCCAATGCAGAAGAAGCTCCAGGCTTTTTCGTCGTTGACGAAGATGCTTGTACAAGATGTGCGCTCTGTGTTGACAGGTGTCCTACTGGAGTAATTTCATTAGGTAAATTTGCTGGATCTTTAGCTGATGCAGCTGTTGAGAATGGTGTGTATACAGCACCTTGGGATGAAGACTCAGGGGAAAGAACTGACAGACACGGGTATATATATGGAAGGTTATAAAATAATATAATGGCAAAATTAACCCTTAAAGAGAGATTCAAAAAAGTATCCGCCGGTTCCGGAGATGCAGCTAGAGCAAGCAAGTTTGCGACAAGTATTTTTCGTCCAGGCTCACCTTTTAGAAAAGGTTATTCTGATAGCCCGAGAAACAGATCATATGTAGTGATGAACAACGTTCTCTATCACTTACACCCTGTAAAAGTGAAACGACATGGTGTGCGTTTGTCATACACACTTTGCCTAGGAGGAATGAGTTTCTTCCTATTTATAGTTCTGACTATTACAGGTATTTGGTTGATGTTTTACTTTCGACCAACAGAGATGGCCTATGCAGATATTCAGGCCCTACAGACGAGCGTAGCATTTGGTTCCTTAGTGAGGAATATGCATAGGTGGGGAGCACACCTTATGGTTCTTGTAGTTTTTCTTCATATGTCACGAGTTTTTTATCATGGAGCATATAAAGCACCTAGAGAATTTAACTGGGTCATNGGCGTTATTTTGTTATTTTTAACATTATTTCTGTCTTTTACTGGCTACCTTCTTCCTTGGGATCAGCTGGCTATTTGGGCTGTTACTGTCGGTGGCAACATGGCAAGTTACACGCCGGTGTTTGGCGCCCAAATTAAGTTTGGGTTATTTGCTGGCTTAGAAGCAACAACAGCTACATTGCTCAGATTCTATGTATTGCACGTTCTATTCTTCCCATTCATCATTGTTATCTTTATGGCAATTCACTTTTGGAGAGTTAGAAAAGATGGAGGTATCTCTGGACCGCTCTAGAGAATTATAAAACATGGTTGATATCCCAGAACACTTACTTTTAAGATCCGCAGAAGCTAGAGCTAAGGCTTTGGGGATTACTGTTGAGCAAGCTCTTGCTGAAATGAAAGGTGAAGCTACCCCGACTGTTGTCGACGAGGAACCAGAAGTTATTGAAGTAGACTTACCTACACCAGTTGAAGCTGAAGCACCTGCTCCTGTAGAAACTCCTAAAGTTGAAGCAACACCTGCAAAAGCTGAAGCACCTGCTCCTGTAGAAACTCCTAAAGTTGAAGCAACACCTGCAAAAGCTGAAGCACCTGCTCCTGTAAAAGCAGCAACACCTGCGCCTCCAAAAGCAGATACGCCAGAAGAAGTAGATTTTGCTCCAGAAGTCAAAGTAACACAAAGACTATTAACTGTTGTTAAGGCAAAACCAATTCAAAAAGCGGCATCTGAGCCAGTTGATAAAGTTAACACTTGGCCACACCTCATGCTTCCAGAGTTTATTTCATTAATGGCAATGATGGCATTTTTAATTTTATTGAGTGCAATACTACAGGCACCACTTCTAGAAGAGGCAAATCCAAATATTACTCCTAACCCAGCAAAAGCTCCTTGGTACTTTCTTGGATTACAGGAGGCATTGTCTTATTGGGATCCGCAGATTGCTGGAGTTATGATTCCACTTGTTATTGGCTTAATTGGTTTTGCAGCTATTCCATATATTGATAGAAACAAGGAGAACAATCCGTCAAAGAGAAAATATGCAATCATGATGTATACATTTTTCCTAGCTGGAGCTGGAACACTTACGATAATCGGAGTGTTGTTTAGAGGACCTGGTTGGAACTGGACGTATCCATGGATTGACGGCATATGGTTTGATGACTTATTAGATTGGATATATTTCGAATGAGCATAGTTGAGCTATCTTTTATTGCCATTGGGGCAATAGGTTTATTAGGTGTTGTAGGAATTGTCGCAATTGTTAGCGGTAGAGGACCNGGAAACATTGATTGGAAGAAAAACTTAGACAAACGAGCTGTAAAAGCCGAAAAGAGTAAAGAAAAGACAAGTTTTTTTGCACCCTCAAAACCAAAATCAGTTGAAGAAGTAAATGTCGAAGAAGTTACAGCAGATGAAACTGAAGAAGTTGTAGAAGAGACTGACGGCTCAATCAAAATTGAAGAAAAAGTAGTTTACGAAGAAATCTCTGAAGAAGAGAGATACATCACAAGAAAACAATTTTTAGGAAAAGCACTTGGAGGCACGTTTGGAGCTTTCATGGGAATCCAAGCGCTGGCATGGCTTGGGTTTCTGTGGCCAAAAGTATCAGGTGGTTTCGGTTCCAAGGTTGATGCTGGGAAAATTGAAGATCTGAAAAATCAAATTATACAAGCAGATGGTTCTGTTATACCTGCTTTCATTCCAGAGGCACGAGCATATGTTTTACCATTCAGCGANAGTACCGCAGGAGATTCACAATTTACTGACGGATCAACAATTGCTGATGGATTAGTCGCCGTTTATCAAAGGTGTGTCCATCTTGGTTGTAGGGTTCCATGGTGTAACTCATCTCAAGGTTTCGAATGTCCATGTCATGGTTCAAAATACAATATGGTTGGAGAGTATTACGCAGGACCAGCACCCAGAAATTTAGATAGATTCGCAGTAAATGTGTCATCAGCAGGAAAGCTTATTATTGATACAGGTACAATTATTGAGTCCCCTAGAGCTCCAGGACTTTCTGTAAAATATCCTCAAGGTTTATCATGTATCGCTTTAGCTCCAACTGAAGAGTCTTAATGAATAGTTCTATTTTCATAACCCTTCTTTCATTAGCTATTGTTGGTGCTTTGGCATACTTTGCTGCTGTTGGGTTTAGAGGTTCTGGAAAGAATGAAGAGCTACCTGCAAACCTTACAAAATATAAATCTGATGATGAATTGGAAACCAAACACCTTGATAAGTCATTGTCATGGGCTGTACTTATTGCTTCCCTTTTAACTATTATGATTCCACTTTATTATCTTGGTGAAGACTCACGACAAGAGAGTTTCGTTGAAGAGTTTGAAGATGTCTCCGTAGAAAGAGGACATCATTTATACGAAGAATTTGGCTGCGGCAATTGTCATGGTGTAGATGGTGGCGGTGGAGCTGCTTCCTACGTAGAAAAACGTAGTGGAGTTAAGGTAACGTGGGCAGCACCTGCAATTAATAATGTTTTCTATAGATATGATGATTCGGAAGTTAAATACTGGCTTATTTATGGAAGAGCCAACTCACCTATGCCTGCTTGGGGTCTTGAAGGTGGAGGTCCAATGAATGATGGACAACTTGAAGATTTGATTGACTACCTACACTCATTTCAGGTAGAGCAGTCCTTTGAATTAGGAACTATTGAATCAAGTATCAACTCTTCTTTACTCAGACTTGAGAACTCAGCACTTCAAGTAGAAAACGAAATTATTAACCAGAAACTTTTAATTGAAGAAATAAAAGCTGGGCCAGCAAAACTACCTGTCTTACAAGAAGCTGTTGATAAAATTTCAGCATTACTTGAAAAAGATAGCGGGATTGATTCGGATGAGGATGGTCTCTATGACTCGGTAGAAGTTGAGATTTCAGAATATAGTGCAACAATTGCAGACATTGTAGGTTTATCTATTTTAAACCTGAACCCAGAAGAAGAAGAATCGACACCATCTAGAAAAGACGCTTCTGTCGCTAGAGGTTATTTATCGCAGCTCAACTCACAATTAATAAACACTGGCATATTGGTAGAGGGTCAAGAAAAATTCTTAAATGAAGGATTAGATGGACTTAAATTTCTAGAAACAGCATTAGAGCAAAGGCTATGGGAAGTTTCATTTGAAGATATTGCCGAATCAACATTTGGTGGGAATATAGATGATGCCAAACGAGCTGTAGGTCTGTTCAATGCTTACTGTGCACGATGCCATACTGCAGGCTACTCAGCTGGTGTTGCGTATACAAAGAAAATTGGATCTGGCGGATTAGGGCCAGCACTTAGAGGTGGTAGAGCAAATATACAGTTTAAATCTAGAGGTGACCTTATTGATTTTATTATCAACGGGTCCGTCAATGGTAAAGGATATGGAGTCAATGGTGTTGGCGGAGGTAAGATGCCAGGATTCGGAGCTGTATTACCAGAGTCTGACATTACATTAGTGATAGACTATTTAAGAGGAATGGAGCCTGATGCGTGACATAATGAGATCGTTGCTTTCAGCAAATCTAACAATCACTGGAATAATTATGTTTATAGGTTCTCTTGTAACATTTTTTGGATCAACATTTTTAATCAATGCAACCAACCTTGGTAAAAGATTAGGATTTTTAGTAGTTGGAGCAGGAACCTTCGGTTGGTGTATTATAAATTCAATACTCTTTGTTCTTTACGCACCCCGAGGTCCAAAACCTGCAGAAATTGAGGGACTAAATGCTTTCGAAATTAGAATTCTTCCCTTAACATTTCTCGCTGGTTCTACAATACTCTTTGTAATGTTTGTTCTTGCACTTAATAGGTACGAACAAGAGAAAATTGAAGCTGAAGACACTACTGATTAAAAAACTATAAACCTCTCCTCTGTATAATTAAATCATGGAACAAATAGTAGATATTATCACAACAATCGTACAAGTAATTATCGTCGGTATAGTTATTTTTAGACTTTTCAGAATACTAAGACCCTTCGAGAGAGGTCTAATAGAGAGATTCGGAAAATATAACAGAGAAGCGAGTCCAGGTTTAAATATTGTTATACCTTGGGTTGAACGTCTCATCATAGTTGACATGAGAGAGCAAGTTATTGACGTACCTCCACAAGAAGTTATTACAAAAGATAACGTAAACATCACAGTTGATGCTGTCATATATTACGAACCAACAGATCCAAAGAAATTAGTTTATAACGTAGGAGACTTCATTACCGCTGCAACAAAACTAGCTCAAACTAACTTAAGAAATGTTGTAGGTGATTTGGAACTAGACGCAGCACTGACTTCTAGAGAAAATATTAATACTCAATTAAAACTTATTCTTGATGAAGCTACTGACAAGTGGGGTACTCGAGTTGTAAGAGTTGAGATTCAAAGAGTAGATCCACCACAAGATGTTCAAGATGCAATGAACAAGGTCATGAAAGCTGAAAGAGACAGAAGAGCAGCAGTTACTCAAGCTGAGGGTGAGAAAAAAGCTGCAATTTTGACCGCTGAGGGAGAAAGACAGTCACAAATATTATCTGCACAAGGTGAAGCAGAAGCTCTTAAAGCTGTTGCGGATGCACAAAAATATGAAAAAATTGCAGTCGCACAAGGTGAAGCAGAGGCTATTGAACAAGTCTTTAATGCAATTCATAAAGGAAATCCATCAAATGATTTGATCGCTATTAAGTATCTTGAATCATTAGAAAAAATTGCCGATGGAAATGCAACCAAGATATTCTTACCAGCTGAATTATCAGCGACATTGGGAAGTATTGGGGCTATCTCTGAATTATTTAAAGAAGATAAAGAAGAATCAGATAAACTTACTGACGAATAAGTAAATACCTATTAGTAGAAGTGAGATACCACTTACTTTATTTATTAAAATTTTTGTCTTGTCAGATGAATTCTTGAAGAAGTAATCACTAGTAAATGCATAGGTAATATCTGCAATAAAATTTATAGCTAAAGTGATAAGACCAAGATAAATTAAGCTCACGAAATAACTTGTTTCGTCTGACATATAAATTGGCAACACAGTGAGATAAAAAACCCACATTTTAGGATTCAAGAGATTAACTTGAAAACCTGATAGAAAAGCAGAATTATCAGCTAGTTTTTTTTGGGTACCTGCATTTGATGTAATTGTTTGGCAGCCCTTAAAAATAATATAGATAGAGCCAATAAAGTAAATGATATTAATCATGACAGGTACAGTGTTAACTAAAAGACTTACAACTATTGCAGAAACTAAGGTTATTCCTATTGCTCCAACAGCAGCTCCTATACCAACCTCAATACCCTTACGTCGTGAATTCTGGACAGATTGATTTACAACTAAAGCAATAATCAAACCAGGGCTAAAAGCAACGCTAAATTGGATTATTAAAAAAGGGAGTAAAACTGTAGAACTAATCACACAAGTGCAGTACTAGATTCAAGCTTTACTTTTTTGAAGCTCAGGAACTCCAAG
>JGI26243J51142_1001050_pt1 | contig 11688 bp, 9 predicted proteins | sample SaaInlV_130m_DNA_FD_51142 | JGI IMG/M metagenome (IMG submission 51142)
CTAAAAAAATAACTTAAAAAATTACAATAAGTTAGGTATAGTTATGGAAATTCCTGGAAATGATTTTAAAGTCAAAGGGAAAGCAATTCAGGACCGGATCAAGGTCACCGGAGAAAAAACGGCTAAAGCAGATGTTTCTGGTGCCACTTCCGGTGCTAAAGGAGCTCAGGGTGGCGAGCATATCGCTTTATCTTCAAAGGCTAAGGACATACAAAAATCTCACGAAGCCGTTAAAAACTCTTCCGATATTAGAGTGGATAAAGTGGATAGAATTAAGGCCGCAATCGCCGAGGGAAGCTTTCACGTTGACAGTCACGAACTAGCCGGAAAAATCTTGAAAGATATCATAGTTGAGTCTAAGTTCCTCGACTAACTTAGATTAAACCTCAATACGAAGCCCTCAGGCTAGCTTTTGAAGTTACTTTGACCCACTTTTTGTGGGGTTATGATTTAAGTTTTGTCACGCCTCCAAACCTACCAATCTTCCTAGGAAGCCCGTTTCAATACTGTTTTTTATCTGTGGAAGCATTTGACAGTCAATGCTAGTGACCAGGCTCAATACTGGTGGGGCAAGAAGAAATGAATTGGTTAAGGCGTGTGATTAAATCATTTACGTCCATACCGTGCATCAATGCCCCGTTTTCGAGCGTATCAAATTTGACAGCAAAACAACTACCACAACTCATCTGAAGATCATTGAAAAACTTCACAGTCTCCGGGGAAGAGCTGATTATCTGTTCAATAGTGGTCTGTTTTGTGATTAACATATTTTTTCCAAAATCACTTGCCCCAATTTCGCCTGTATGCTAGCATCAACCTTCTCGTTAAACAATCGGTTTTGTGTATCTAAGGAGTAAATGAATGGCTAAACGATGTGATGTATGTGATAAAGGGCCTCTTTTTGGAAATAATGTCAGTCACGCAAACAATAAAACCAGACGCCGGTGGAACCCAAATCTCAAAAAAATAAAAGGACAGTATCAAGGTTCCATAAAAAACATGAAAGTCTGTACTAGATGCCTAAAGGCAGGAAAAGTAATAAAGATAATTTGATCGTTTCATTATGTGTCTCGATCAAAGTTCTCTCTTTAGTTAAAACGGCTATCCTAAATTTCTTGTTTCTCTACTCCCTATTTTCCCCCACACGGTTGTCCTCGACCCGATTAACCTGGATAACCCCAGGTACTTTAGCCACCTCCGAAAACAACTGTTTCAAATGCTGGAGGTCATTTACTTCAATGAAAAAATCAAAATTAGCTCTTTGGTCGGGTCCTTGGCATATATTGGCGAGTGTAATATTAATATCACATGAAGCTAAGACACGAGTTATTTCTGCCAATTGGCCAGGTTTGTCCTCGGCTATAATTGAAATGCGGACAGAATGCGCCGCCTTAGCGTAATCTCCCCAAACAACATCAACAAATCTTTCAGGTTCGTTCCCCAGCGATTGAAGATTGCGGCAATCAATGCGATGGACCGTTACTCCTCGTCCACGGGTGATATAACCAATGATGGAGTCTCCTGGAACAGGNTGGCAGCACTTGCTCACACGTAAATGGATATCATCATCAAAACATTTCAGGCTGGCAGCTCCAGCCAGATCAGGANCCTTCTCACGTAGTTTTACTTGGTCGGCTTCTCTTCGCTCCTTCTCCTCAATTTTTTCTCTAGGCAAAAGTTTAACAATTAGCTGATGAGTTGAGACTTTACCCAAACCAATACTTCTTACCAAACTCTCAAAATTGGCAAATCCACTTGAGCGAAGTACCTCGTTAAAAAATTTTCCTTGTAAAATTTCCGAGGGATCAACTTTATATTCTGCCAAATTCTTACGCAACATAGCCATACCCAGGCTAAGACTTTTCTCTTTTTCAACAGAGTTGATAAAGTGTAAAATCTTACTTCGAGCTTTAGATGTTTTTACAAATGTAAGCCAATGCCGATTAGGCTTCTGAGTTTTATCTGTTTTTATTTCAACCCGATCACCATTCTTCAGTTTATATTGCAATGAAACTATTTTCCCATTGATCTTGACTGCTGAACAATGGTCCCCAATATCAGTATGAACCGCATACGCAAAGTCCACTGGGGTGGACCCGCGTTGTAGAGGAACAACACGACCTTCTGGTGTAAAAACGTATACTTCATTTGAAAACAAATCCACCTTAAAAGAGCTTATGAATTCTTTTGGATTCGTAAGCTCTTTATGGGTTTCCAAGAGATGACGAACCCAAGTCAACTGCTGAACCATAGATTTATTTTTAAGTTTCCCTTCTTCCTTATATTGCCAGTGAGCAGCGATTCCTTCCTCGCAAACCCTGTGCATTANTTCAGTCCTAATCTGCACTTCCACTCGTTCTCCTTCGGGACCAATTACTGCAGTATGAAGAGATTGGTATAGGTTTGGTTTAGGCATCGCGATGTAATCTTTAAACCGGCCGGGAATGGGCTTCCATAGTGAATGGACCTGACCCAAAACTGAATAGCAATCTTTCAGGGAAGTTGTTAATATCCGTAACCCTGAAAGATCGTACAAATCGTTAAATTCAATCCCTTGTTGTTCCATTTTTTTATGGATACCGTATAAATGTTTGGAGCGCCCGACCACCTTCGCGGTAATTCCCGATGTCACCAATTCTTTTTCTAAAATAGTCCGAACTTTTTCAACATAGGACTCTCGTAAATTCTGACCACTAGCCAATTCGACACGAATCGATTCATGTTCATCGGGCATCATGTACATGAACGCACCATCCTCCAACTCATCTTTCATCCATCCGATACCCAAACGATTAGCAATGGGAACGAAGATGTCTAGGGTTTCACGTGCTATACGCTGTTGATCACCCGAACTAAGCGACCCGAGAGTTTTAATGTTATGCGCTCGATCGGCAAGTTTAATTAAGACCACACGAATGTCCTCTGACATGGCGAGGATCATCTTCCTGTAATTTTCAGCTTGGCTTTCTTCTTTACTGGAAAATTGAATTTGACTGATTTTGGTAACACCTTCTACCAAATGATAAATCTCGTCACCAAAAAAACTTCGAAGCTCTTCTGCTGTTAGGAGGGTATCTTCAATCGTGTCATGTAATAAACCAGCAGCAATAGTCTGCTCATCCATTCTCAATCGTGTCAGATTAAACGCAACCTCNAGAGGGTGGGAAATATAAGCTGCGCCTGAACGACGGTGCTGATTCTGGTGAGCCTTGGCAGAATAAATATAGGCGCCCCATATGATATCTAGGTCCGCATTGGGATGATAACTTTTTACCGCATTGGCTATGTCTGCCAGATTCATAAAAAAAACCCATTTTTACATTTCTACTCACCCTCACATAGTCTCAATCGCACAACCATGGACTAATTAATTGTTTTTGCTTGCGTTGCGCTNTTTCAAGAGTATAACCCTGATCTACCCATGTCAAATTTACTTTTATTAGGCCGCCTTTTATAAGTAAAGTACATTTACTTGTCTTAAGCCTATTCGCTAAACACCATTTAATAGCACTATAAATATTTTGCCAAAGAACATACATACTCTCCCACACACAATAATCATACTTGGCCTAGTAAACTAATGAGCGGTAAACCCACAGCAGTTAAAAAAAAAACCCTCGATGATCCACTCCAATTCATCAAGGGCGTCGGACCCAAAAGAGCTGACCTTCTAAAAAAAATCAATTTGGAGACTGTTTCCGATATTTTTTTTTACCTTCCGTTTCGCTACGAAGATCGAACCCAGATAAAAAAAATCATCGAACTTGTTCCTGGTGAAACGGTTTCCTTCTTCGGAAAAGTTATTGATGCAGGAACCATTCGCATTGGACGCCGCAGAAAAATATTCGAGGCCTTGGTGCAAGACGACAGTGGCTTTGTCCGTGTCAAATGGTTCCAGTTCAATGAAACTTACATGAAAGAAAAAATAAAAGCAGGTAGAGAAGTAATCTTTTCAGGGAAACCTACCCAAAACAAACGAGGCGGCGGGCTCGAAATCATTCACCCAAATACTGAAATTCAATCAGATGAAAGTTCAGAGTCACTAGAAATTGGCCGTATCGTTCCTGTCTATCATTCGACCGAGGGCCTGCACCTGAAGTCTTTACGGACAATAATGAAAAACGTAGTTGATGACTATAAAAATCTTGTCAACGAGTTTCTTCCAGAAAAAATAATAAAACGGTACAAACTCCTCACTAGGAGCAAAGCTCTTCAAAGGGCACATTTCCCCCCTAACGATGCCTCGATCAAACTTCTGGAAAAATTTCAAGATCCATCTCAAGTAAGGTTGATCTTTGAAGAATTTTTTCTACTCCAACTTTCTTTAGCGTTAAAAAAAAGACGCCTAGAAGTTGAGGAATGCGGGCAACCATTTAAAACTCGCGGAGAAATTATCCGCAAATTTCTCAAACTCCTAAAGTTTGATTTGACCCAGGCGCAAAAAAGAGTACTCGGAGAGATCATGAACTACTTGGAAAGAAATGAACCAATGAANTTGCTCCTTCAGGGCGATGTGGGAAGTGGAAAAACCGTGGTAGCTCTAATCGCTTTGCTCACAGGAGTAGACAACAACTGTCAAACTGCACTTATGGCCCCAACCGAACTTCTAGCTGAACAACATTTTCTGAGTATCCGCCCATTCTGCGAAGCTTTAAATATAACAATAGCACTTGTCACCAGTTCTGGAACCGCTAAAGAAAAATCTCTAATACGTAGTTGCATTGCAAATGGAACAACACAAATAATTGTCGGCACCCACGCTCTTATTCAAAAGAAAATAGAGTTCTCAAAGTTGGGACTAATTGTTGTTGACGAACAGCACCGATTCGGGGTGTTGCAAAGAGACGCCCTAAGCAAGAAAGGCCTGACACCACACGTTCTTATCATGACAGCAACACCGATTCCTCGCTCTCTAGCGCTTACACTTTATGGTGACATGAATGTTTCATTCTTAGATGAGTTCCCACCCGGACGAATACCTATTAAAACTAAACTCTTTTACGAAGACGCCCGTAACAGCGCATACACTCTCTTAGAAAAAGAAATTAAAGAAGGCCGTCAGGCTTATGTAGTGTGCCCTCTCATTGAAGAGTCTGAGTCTATTGACTTAAAAGCGGCAATTGATGTTAGCGAAGAGTTAAAAAACAGAAGACTGCCTAATTTTAAAATNCAACTCATCCACGGAAAACTTAAAAAAGAAGAACGACAAAAAATTATGGCTGAATTTAAAAATGGGTCAATAGATGTGCTAGTTGCAACAACAGTCATTGAAGTAGGGATAGATGTCTCCAATGCAACTGTTATGCTAATCGAACACGCTGAAAGGTTTGGCCTCGCGCAACTTCATCAGTTGCGTGGGAGAGTTGGACGTGGAAAATATGCGTCAAAATGTCTTCTTATTTCCAGTCATGCCCTAACTGATGATGGAAAGGCCAGGCTAAATGCAATTGTTAAATCACGAGACGGGTTCTCAATTGCCGAGGAAGACTTGCGCATACGGGGACCAGGAGACTTTACCGGCACACGTCAATCGGGAATACCTTTATTGAGGGCCGGGAACCTATTGCGAGACATAAAACTATTGGAATTATCGAGGCGCGAAGCATTCGATCTTATCGAAAAAGATCCTCAACTGGAGGCACCCGAACACATAAAGCTAAAAGATACTCTTCATTACACTTTTGGGAATCAGGCAAATCTGATGAAGGTTATCTAAAAAATGACCATTAGCGCAAGACAATGAAAATAAAATATCTCAAAAGGATTTTTTGACACGGCATCGCTAAAAAACATGAGTACCGGTGTCATAGTAATTCATTATCAAACTTGGTTTACACCATGAACTTAGCGACCAGATTAAAAGGTGACCCGAAGTTGTTTTGGGAAATGGTAGTTCTGGCCAGCATATATGGGGCCTATGCGGTCCTTAATATTTGCAGGACAACTGTTGTCATATCAAGCCCAGCTATGCTAGATGATCCAGAGTTAGAGCTCACTAAAACTATGTGGGGAGCTATTCTTGGTTGGGGAACTGCGGGAACCCTGGTCGGAAAACTTACAACTGGAGTTATGGCTGACCAATTTGGAGGACGTAAAGTGTTTCTTACTTCCATTGGTTTTTGCATGTTGGCTACTGCAATATTTGGCATGGTGTCCAAAGTCTTTTTCTTCTCGATTGCGTTTTTTATTGCCATGCTTGCAAAGTCAGCAGGTTGGCCTTCCATGGCAAATCTTATCAGGAGCTGGTATCCAAAGTCTTGGCGTGGACGGATCTGGGGTATTCTTTCATCAAGTTCGATGTCAAGTTCTCTTTTCACATCCATGGTAATGGGAAGTTTGCTACTCGTAATTTCGTGGCGCTGGGTAATTGCCTCATCTTTACCAATAGCAGGAATATTTATCATACTTTTATTTTTCTACCTCAAACAATCCCCTACGGATGTTGGATTCGAAGCCATGCCATCTGTAAGCGGAGATGACAACGAAAATAACCCAAAAACAACTCACCACCTTGATAATGTGTCTCTAGGCAAGGCGCTGATAAGTTTTCTAAAAAGTTCTAGGTTCTGGTTAATCTGCATAAGCATAATGTCTTTGACTATTCTTATGGCTTTTCAAAGCTTTTTACCTCTGTACCTAAAGGAAATGTTTGATCTTTCTCCGGGAAAAGCCGGTATTGCTTCGTCGGTTTTTCCATTGGGTTCAATGTTTTCTATAGTCATAGGAGGTTTCATTTTTGATAAACTTACAAAGAAAAGGCGTATATTTGTGCTTGGTGGTATGATGACTGTAGCAACTGGATGTGTTGTTATTTTGTTATTGCTACCAGAGTCTAACATTCAAGAAACTAGTTTACTCTGGACTGCCTTGTCAGCAATTATGGTTTTCGGCCTGATGATTGCGCCCTGTTATTTAATTCCAATGAGTGTGTTTTCTTTGGATTTTGGTGGTAAACATTGCGGTGTTCTTGTGGGCATAATCGATGCTGCAGGATACTCAGCTTCCATGATATTTGAGTTTTTGGGCGGGGCTGTTGTAGATCAAGTCAACGGCTGGCAGCAATTTCTTCACATCATACTAAATGTTTCAATTATTGGAACGATCTCTCTAATTCTTTTTCTTATCATTGATCATCGTGCACTCTCCAAATCAAAAGGCATCACTTAAAAAGTGATGAATAAAATAACCTCCCCCGCATAAAAATTATGCAGAAAGATCACATAAATTTCCCCCCTAACAAGGCGAAGTTTTAAATAATTATTCGCATTACAACCGCAGATAAAATCCTCGTTGTGGCACTACTTATTTTAAACGGTTGGTTTTTTGCAAACTGGGAAACAGGTTTCAGCAAAGGTGACTGGGTTGTAGTCACAGTCAACCAAATGGTCTAGAAATAATAAATCAGTTCGGACTGAAAAAGATCGTCTTTCCGCTGGGGAAACAGAAAGTCTGAATCAGGTTGGTCAAGAGACAAACGCACTTCGAGATTAAGCAACCAGTTACTCCAAAATCGCCGACTGGCTTCNAGAAAAAAAANNCGGGCGTTGGTGTCTACGTCCTGGACCCAACCCAAAAGAGCTTTGGAACTAGCNGCATCATTAACAGTCAACCTCAAGCCACCAGCAATGTCATTTTCAAAAGCAGTAGTAGCATCATCTTTCCGGTCGTCATACAACCACTCCCCTACAAAACCAAGGTCCATGCTTGATTCAAGCACCCCTACTAATGTGTATTCGAATCCACCAGCCCAGGCAAAGTAATCTTCATTGCCCTGGCCGGTGCGGTAGAGGGATTCAAGTTTCCATAACCACTCACCAATCACATAGGAAACATCGAGGCTGGTCTGTTTAATTTGCTCATACTTTGGAATTTTTATGTCGTTGCCATTGATGTCGGTTCCGTCGAGCAGGGTAGGATCGCGGTTGGTTCCCACAAACTGCGAGAGACCAACATCGATATCGTCAAATGTATGTGAGTACCGCAACGCCCAATCACTGTGCCATTCTTCAGCGGCGCTTTCATACTGGGAGCGGTCTTCATCAACGATAGTCGCCCCTCGCATTCTTCCTCCAGTTCCAACAAAAGTTCGTTCGCGAAAAAAGGGCATCCAGAAAATATCTACCGTTCCCCAATCGCGAGAAACAGAAAAATTAGTCATTGGCTGACCGAGTTTGTCTTCGGTATCCATATTTTCGACTAAATCCGTCTGGTTGATAATATCTACAAGGTGGATAAACTCGGTAACTCCCCAAAAAACTTTTCGGACCCCAACTCTTAATTCGAAATCTTCTTTGAGCCATAGGTAAGTGAATTCACGTACATCAAAATGTGTGCGTTCCTGATCACCGCTATCGAGCCGAAAGAAAGGCACAAAAGTGAAGCTGCTGCCTGTTTCGAACTCATGATAGTATTCTGGCTGAACAAAAAAGGAAGAGGACTGCTCGTTCTGTCCGCTATGTAATGCATCATTTGGGAAAAGGCGAATTTCGCCCGCAACATAACCTGAAATTTCATGGGCAAAAATTTTCGATGAAGGAAAAAATAACAAATTTAAGACAAAAATAAATAGGAAGGAACGTCGTATTTGGGATGGTTTTACTGAGGGCATATTTATCGCACACGCTTAAGACTACTCTTATTGAAATCTTTGCTTCTAAGGCCGTTTTGGAATTTATAATTCTTCCAGGTAATTAGGGTGCTTTTTCCTGTTTGGTGATTTTCCATGTACNTGGTTCCCGGATACCAGTATTTTCCTAGGTATTGTTTAAAATTAGACTGAGTCAATGTTTTTAGCGGTGAATCTTTTCTGTCATGAAATTTAATTTGAAGGATTTTATAATCTTTCTGATCAAGCCATACAACCTGCCGTGTGTACCCTGAATTTTTATAAGTCGGGTATCGCTCGAAGACAAAGCACTTTTCACCTTGGTATTCTTCATCACGAATCCATTTATAGGTATATTTTTCTACTTCCTGACTCGTAATATCTTCGAAAGCAAATTCGCTACCCATAAACGAACCCGATTTATTGGCGGAACTGATTCGCTTGACACGTTTTAAGGCTGGTAAATAAAGCCATTGGTCGTCAGTGCCTGTTTTATGAGTAAAATTGAGGAGTGCGGTTCCTTTCACATCTCGAGGCCGTTCAAAAATTGAAAGCGATTTATCACCATCATTTTCGACTTCCAGAGTTTTATTTCTGATATTCCGCAAACTTTCCTCTCCTTGGCGGTTTTTCAACACCATCACCATGCTAGCAGTAAAATCCTGAAATCCATTATCTCGCTTGTCATCTTCTTGGGCAATGGCGAGCCCTTTTTCTTCTGGTGTCTCCGCAGTTGCTAGGCTGACGTTAAAAAAAACAGCTATGAATAAAAAATATAAAAAGTTTTTCATTTAAGAATCTCTCTTTTATGGATGACTTTTATTTTCTGTGATTGGCTTGCTAAGTTTCATTATCAGAGTTGGAAGAAACAGAAAATCTGCCAACAGAGCAAAGATTATAGAAATGGTAGTCATAAATCCTAGTTGAACATTCATGCGAAACCCTGAGAAAGTCATCACTAGAAAACCACACACCAAAATTAATGATGTCAGAAATAATGCAGGTCCCACCGTATGGAATGAATAGCGTATTGACTCTTCTGTTGTCTTGCCAAGTTCTACCCGAGCTCTACGAAATTTGCTTAAAAAATGCACAGTATCATCCACAATGATACCAAGGGCTACTGGAGCTACAACTGAAACTGCCAATCCAATTTCTCCTACCACCCATCCCCATAGGCCAAAAGTCATAAACATCGGAACCAGATTGGGAACCGTACTGATTAACCCAAGTTTAAAACTGCGTAGTACTGCTATAAGGATAACGGAAATCAGAAGCAAGGCCAGAGTATTACCAATCATCATGCTATCAATATTTCTCTTGGCTATGTGCGAGAACATAATTAGAGGACTAGCCCCGTGTGAAGCCATTTCTGGAGGTGCATTTTCTCTTAACCACTTTTGCGCCCTTTTTTCCAAAGCAAGAGCATGCTGTGTTGATACACTTTCAAGAATAGCGGTGAATCGGGTTGACGATTTATCTATATTAATTTGGTTGTTCAGGTCTAAGCCAAAGGGCAGAGACAGTTCATACAACAACAAATACTGAGCCGACAGGTCTCGTTCTTCAGGCAGACGATAATAAGCCTCATCGTCACCATGCATATTCTTGTTCAACCGNTTCATGGTATCGGTCAANGTGCCGACATACATAACACCCGNTTGTTTCCTGTACCATTGTGCAAACTCATCTACTTTTTTGAGATACGCGGGATTGCTGACCCCTCCTGATTCACCTGCGTTTAATGAGTATTCAATCGACTCGAATCCCGTTAGGTGTTCTATGACGTAATCGTTATCACCGCGGAACTGATATCGGGTATCGAAGTATTCATTAAATTTTTCATCGATCTGAATTTGAGGAATTTTTGCTGAGAGAACGGTGATGATTATCATCATGCCCCAGAAAAGGCTATTCCGGTTATTAATCACCCATCCACTCAATTTGTCAATTAGGCCATTATTTGAAGAGGAAACAACCTTCACACGGAGAGGTAAAACTGCCATTATTGCTGGCAAGAAAAATACGGAGTAAATGTAGGCTGACATCACACCCATTGCGACAATGTTTCCTAGGTCGCGGAAGGGTGGCGAATCACTAAAATTTAAACTGAGAAAACCAATGGCGGTTGTGACGCTGGTTATAAAAACTGGTTGGTGATTCACACGTAACGACTCTCGTATTGCCTCGTATTTTGGTTTTCCATGCCGCATTTCATAAAACAGGGTTACCAGAATATGAATACTATCTGCTACCGCAAGGGTGAGAATAATCGTAGGTGCATTNGCTGAAATTGGAGTCAATAAAATTCCCGACCAGCCTGCGAGNCCCATACCGGTTAGAATAGAAAACCCCATGATCAGAGTAGTGGTTAAAGTCCCCCAAAATGTTCGTAGGCTGAAAGCTATAATAAACAGAACAATCCCGTACATAACCGGAACGAGTAACTTCATATCCCCTTCACCAGCCTCGTTGAAAGCGTTGTCCATTAACAAAACGCCAGTCAAGTAAATATTAATTTTTGGATATTTTTTCTGGAATCGGTCTCGTATATCACGGGCAAATGCAACCACCTCCGGTGTTTCGGTAATGGTCTTTTGCGGGCGGTTAATTGTGACGTTGATACCAGTGATATTTGATTTGTGAGTTATCAGTCGGTTTAGCAGGAGCGGCTCAGCAAGAGCAATTCTCTGAACCTTTTCCAACTGCTCGTCGGTGAATGATCCCGCGTTTTCTACCAGATCCTGAACAACCAGGTCATCTCCATCAGCCCATGTATATTGAAAGTTGGTTACGGAGTCGACTCTAATTGAGAAGGGAATTTTCCACGATGCCTGAGTGATTTCTTCTATGACTGCCAACGTCTCACGTGAAAAAACATTGCCATCTTTGGGTTCCACAGCAAACATTATGTTGTCGTTTTTGGTATAGGTATTCTGTAATGTTTCAAAGGCGACAAGCTGTGGATTATCCTTACTAAAAAAAACCCGATAGTCAGTAGAAAAACCGAGGAAACGCCCCCCAGATGCTGCAGCAAATACAAGTACAATTGTAAATAGGATGATCCACCAACGAAAGCGAAT
>JGI26243J51142_1001053_pt1 | contig 11652 bp, 10 predicted proteins | sample SaaInlV_130m_DNA_FD_51142 | JGI IMG/M metagenome (IMG submission 51142)
TGTTATTGCAGCACTAAGCGCTGTGGTTTTTATATTTTTATTCATACTCCCCCGAATGAATTTATGATTTAGTTTGCTATTATAATTAATAAAAACGTCGCTGGGGGGGGGCTTTATTGATTTAAATCAAGAAAAATATTGGAAATAATCAAAATTACCTTAAATCCTTTTAAAGGAAAGCCTTGCTTTCCTCCAAAATCCTGATTTAAAGGCTTAAACTGGGTTTTGACTATGATTTTGAGTGATTTTTTATCAAAAAAATCAACCTAACAAGCCTTACTTATTAAGTTGAATAAAAATTTCGGAAATTTCTTAAATGGCTATTTAGTTGTACTAATTTCTGCCTTTTTGACTCTAATTTTATTGCCATCAATAGGCTTTCCGTTGAGTGCTTGTATGGCTGCTTTTGCGTTGCCAACTTTTGCAATCTCAACAAAGCCAAAACCTTTAGATTCGCCGGTTGCTTTGTCTAATATTAGAGTGCAGGATTGCACTTCGCCATAAACTTTGAATAATTCTTCAAGTTCATTTTCTGACAGTGTGCGAGGGAGGTTTCTGATTAAAATTTTCATTTTCTAACGTGCGTTTTTTAACTAAGGCTAAGCATGGAGTGCGTACCCTAGAATAAAGAAAGTGCGAGTTTCATCCAAAAATCTGGGAATAATCCAATCACCAAGATTAATATCGCATTAATGGATAAGATCAACTTCATGTCCATCGGTGCAGAAACAACGATCTCTTTCTCGGAATCCTCAAAATACATTGACTTGATGATTTGCAAATAGTAATAAGCACTAATCACTGCAAACACAACAGCAATAATGGCAATGGTAACGAAGCCAGCTGATACCAATTGTTGTAAGATAAAGAATTTAGAATAAAACCCAAGCATTGGTGGCACGCCTGCCATTGACAGCATAACAATTAACATCATTAATGCAAACCAAGGTGAATACTTACTCAGACCTTTGTAATCTGAAATTTGATCCGCCTCAAAACCTTTTTTGTTCAAAAGTATGATTATGCCAAACGCTGCCAAGCTCATGAACACGTAAACCAGCACGTAAAAAGTAGCCGCGCCATAACCCGTCACTACGCCAGTAACAAAACCAAGCATGATAAAGCCAACATGAGAAATAGTTGAATACGCCAACATGCGTTTGATGTTGGTTTGCATAAGTGCTACGACTGAACCAAGTGCAATAGATAAGAGTGCCAGTGCCATAAATAAATCTGACCAATAAGGATGCATAGCGCCCAATCCATCAATCAAGATGCGTACCAGCATTGCCACGGCCGCAATTTTAGGCACGGTAGACAAGAACATAGTTACTGAGGTTGGCGAGCCTTGATACACGTCTGGTACCCACATGTGGAATGGTACAGCGCCGAGTTTGAAGGCAATACCAATCACTAAGAATACTAAGCCAAAGTTAATGATTAACGTTTCTCTTGAACCCAAATTAGCATCCGATGCAAATGCAGCAATGTCGCTAATGTTAAGACTGCCACTAATGCCATAAATCATACTCATACCGTAAAGTAATAAACCCGAAGCAATAGCGCCCAGTACAAAGTATTTAAGTGCCGCTTCAATTGCGCCCGATCTTTCACGCGCAATGGCGATCAGTGTATAAAGTGACAATGAAAGAATTTCTAAACCAAGATAAAGCGTTAGCAAACTATAGCCAGACACCATCACCATCATGCCCAATACTGAGAGCAAAACAAGAACAAAATATTCGCCCCTGAAAAGCGAATGCTGAGTTAAATAATGACGCGAATACACCATCGCTACCATGGTAGCACCCATCATAAATACTTTGAACACCGATGCCATATTATCGAGCACAAATGAATTGCCCAAGATGATTGCTTCTGGGTGTCCGATTAAATTAAACGACAGAACTCCGGTTATTAGCAAGCTTGCTTGCGTTAAGTAATAAGTAACTTGCTTAAACCCTTTGGTTAAGAAAAGATCTAATAGTAATACCACTACAATTGCACTTAATAAAAAGATTTCTGGCAAAGCTACCAGTAACGATGAAGTGTCAAATGCAAATGTATTGTTCATAATATAAGTACTTAAAGTTTAGACGTTAACGCTTGGTTGAGTAAATGATCAATCGATGCGTGCATGACTTCAATAATTGGTTGTGGATACAAACCTACGATCAAAACAGCCAAAGCTAATATTGCCAGAATGAAGAATTCACGGCCATTGATGTCTTTTAAGGTTTTTACGGCATCGTTGGTAATCGGNCCCCAAAACACACGTTTAACCATCCATAAGGTATAAGCCGCNCCAACAATGAGCGTAGTTGCTGCTAACACTGCATACCAAATATTAGCTTGAACAGCGCCCAAGATTACCATAAACTCACCAACAAACCCAGAAGTACCCGGTAAGCCGGCATTGGCCATGGCAAACAGCACGGCAAAGCCAGTGAACTTTGGCATGGAATTAATCACACCGCCGTAAGTTGAAATCTCTCTTGAATGCAATCGATCATACAGCACGCCCACCACCAAAAACATGGCAGCCGAGATAAAACCGTGTGAAATCATTTGCACCATCGCACCTTCAAGACCTAATAATGCACCATCAATACTGCCACCGTTTAATGACACAAGATTCCCGTCTGCACCCATTTTTAAAATAGAAAACAAAGCAAACACACCTAAGGTGACAAAGCCCATGTGTGAAATTGACGAATAAGCAATGAGTTTTTTCATATCTCGCTGTACTAATGCTACAAAACCAATATAAACAATCGCAATCAATGACAGGGCAATCACTACGTCTGAGAATTGTAACGATGCATCAGGCGTAATCGGCAATGAAAAACGGAAGAAGCCATAACCACCCATTTTTAACATAATAGCCGCCAGTATCACCGAGCCACCCGTTGGTGCTTGTACGTGTGCATCCGGTAGCCAAGTGTGTACTGGGAACATCGGAACTTTAACCGCAAAGGCCACAAAAAATGCCCAGAAAATATAGCTTTGCTCTGCAAGAGTTAGCTCTAAATTGTGCATGTCAAGGATTGAGAATGAACCACCTTTGTTGTACATGTAGATCAGTGATACCAACATCATCACCGAGCCCAAGAACGTGTACAAGAAAAACTTAATAGCAGCATAGACGCGATTATCGCCACCCCAAACACCAATGATGAGTAACATCGGAATGAGTGAGGCCTCCCAAAATGCATAGAACAAGATACCGTCAAGTGCAGAAAATACACCAATGATCAAACCTTCCATCATTAAAAATGCCGCCATGTAATGCGCCGTTCTGCGCTGAATTACTTCCCAACCCGCAATAAGAACCAAGATGGTTGAAAAAGTAGTGAGAATAATCAGTGGCATGGAAATACCGTCAACGCCAATGTGGTAATTAATATCAAATTGAGAAATCCACGAGGTTTTTTCCACAAATTGCATTAGGTGTGTTGATGAATCGAACTCGGTGTAAAGACTGAGCGACATAACAAACACCAGAATCGAAATTGCCACACTGACCCAACGAGCCGTATCGGCACGTTCATTGCCAATTAAGATAACCAATGCGCCACCTAAAATTGGCAACCAAATTAATAAGCTTAATAGTTCCATAGTTAAAACTCGATTTGTAGTAGTGGGTTATCGCCTGCAAATAGCACCCAAGTTAAAATTATCAACAAACTGAAAATCATAAAAAATGCATAATGATAAACGTAGCCAGTTTGAATAGGACGAACCACAGAACCAATAAAACCAACCAATCTAGCGCTGCCATTAACTGCCATCTTATCAATCAGACCCATATCTGACACTTTCCATAATAAATTACCCAGTTTTTTCACGCCATTCACAAAAACAATTTCATTGAAGCGATCAAACCCGTAAAGCGAATCAAGCACGTAATAACTACGGTGGAATTTATTCATAACCCAGTCTGCCCATTGCGTTCTGTACAGCGAGAATACCCACGCTGTAACAATACCGCCCACCATCATCCAAAATGGCAAGGTAGATACCGCATGAGAGATCATCGCACCAGCACTGTGGAATTCACTCTTTAACCCAGCCATTGAAACATGGGAAGAAGAAACAGTAATGGCGTTATCAAGCCAACCTGTAAACAACATCGGCTCAATGGTGAAATAACCAATAACGGCTGATGGAATGGCCAATATAATCAACGGAACAGTGATTGATTTAGCTGGCTCGTGTAAATGTTCTGCAGTGTGGTGATCGACACGCGACTCACCATGAAAAACCAAAAAGAACATTCTTAAAGAATAAAAAGCAGTGATGAACACGCCTGCTACAACGGCGTAATACACCCAGTCAGCATACGGCAATGACGAAAAATGTACAGCTTCGATAATCATGTCTTTTGAGTAGAATCCGGCAAAACCTGGGAAACCAATTAATGCCAATGTACCAATTAATGCTGTGATGTAAGTAATTGGCATTTTTTTGTACAAGCCACCCATCTTGCGAATGTCTTGTTCATGATGCATAGCTACGATTACTGAACCGGCACCTAAGAACAACAATGCCTTGAAGAAAGCGTGTGTCATCAAATGAAAAATTGCAACAGAGTAAGCACTTACGCCTAGTGCAACGGTCATGTAACCGAGCTGTGAAAGCGTGGAATAAGCCACTACTTTTTTAATATCGTTTTGCACAATACCCAGTAAACCCATGAATAACGCAGTAATTGCACCTACCACCATCACCACGGTTAACGCCACATCGCTAAGTTCAAACATTGGCGACATGCGTGACACCATAAAGATACCGGCAGTTACCATAGTGGCTGCGTGAATCAATGCTGAAATTGGTGTCGGGCCTTCCATAGAACCTGGCAACCAAACATGCAGTGGCACTTGTGCAGATTTGCCCATGGCGCCTACGAATAACAATAAACAAACAACGGTAATTAAATCCAGCCCCCAAAGCTCAACACCTGCCGTTGCACTTAAGCTTGAAAACACTTCCATATAGTCTAATGAGCCACTAAAAGCCAACACCAATCCAATGCCGAGCAAGAAACCAAAATCACCAACGCGATTTACTAAGAAAGCTTTTAAATTAGCCTCAACCGCTGATTCTTTATGATGCCAAAAACCAATCAGTAAGTATGAAACCAAACCCACCGCTTCCCAACCAAAGAATAATTGCATGAAGTTATTTGACATAACCAGCATAAACATCGAGAAGGTAAACAAAGAAATGTAACTAAAAAACTTAGTGTAGCCTGCATCGTCATCCATGTAGCCAATGGTATAAATATGCACCATGAGTGATACAAACGAAACCACGACCAGCATCACCGAGGTTAGATTGTCAATCAAGAAACCGACGCTGACATTAAGACCGCCAACTTGCATCCAAGTGTATAGGTTTTGATTAAAAATTTCACCCTTTTCTAGCACATGATGATTGAACACGTACAATGCCAATACCGTTGAAACCAAGACGCCTAAAATGGTAATGGTGTGCGTTGCTTTGCGACCCAGAATGCCACCAAAAAATCCGGCAATAATAGCGCCTAATAATGGTGAAAGAGCAATTGCTAAATAAATATTTTCCATGACTTAGCCCTTCAAACTGTTAGTAACATCAACATTGATACTGCCTTTATTTCTAAACAATAAAGTTAGAATCGCCAGTCCAATCGCAACCTCTGCAGCGGCCACCGTCAGAATAAAAAATACAAATATCTGCCCAGCTTCATTGCCTAAAAAATGAGAAAACGCAATAAAATTGGTATTAACCGCAACCAAAATTAGCTCAACACACATGAGCAATGTAATGATGTTGGTACGATTAACAAAGATACCTACTAGACCAATGCAAAAAATAATGGCACTTAAAATTAGATAATCACTCAAACTAACCATTACTTTTTCTCCTTGTTAGGTGAAGCAATTGAAACTAAACGTACTCGGTCTTTAGCTTGGACATTGACCTGCTCTGGAATCGACTGTTTTTTGCGATTAATCTCATTACGATGTACCAAGGTAATGGCTGCAATGATTGCAATCAGCAACAGCACTGCCGCCAACTCAAATGGATAAACGTACGTTGTGTAAAGTTGCATGGCCAACACAGTGATGTTACTGTAGTCTGCTCCATGCCTTACCGGCGCGGCGACAACGTCTAAACCAAACTGAGCACTGCCCAATACTAATACCATCTCAGCAATAATAACGGCGGCCACCATCAGGCCTAACGGTAAATAACCAGCAAACTTTGCACGCAATGTGGATTTATCAATGTTCAACATTTTAATTACAAATAAGAACAACACCATCACCGCGCCCACGTAAACCAAGATCAAAGTAATGGCCAAAAATTCTGCCTCTAATAAGATCCAAATACTGGCTGCAGAAAAGAACGATAAGATTAAAAACAGCACGGCTTTAGCTGCATTACGCGAAAAAATCATGGCCAGTGAACTTGCCACAAACCAAAATGAAAATACATAAAATAATATTTGCTCGAATTCCATAATTTTTTTACCTGTATTTTGAATCTTCCAGCTTGGTTTGATTAATGGTCTTTTCGTTCTTATTACCCACGTCTAGCAATTGCTCTTTGGTGATAACGCTTCCAAATTGTCCTTGTAAATTATCATTTCCATCTCTCGAGCCAACGAATGCATAGTCAAAAATCTGAGTTTCAACAATGGCATCCACCGGACAAGCTTCTTCACAAAAACCGCAAAAGATACATTTAAACAAATCAATGTCGTATTGCGTAGTACGGCGTGTGCCATCGTCGCGCATTTCAGATTCAATGGTAATGGCATTGGCCGGGCAAACCGCTTCACAAAGCTTACAAGCAATACAACGCTCTTCACCATTTGGATAACGACGCAATGCATGTAAACCTCTAAACCTTGGTGAAATCGGTGTTCTTTCTTCTGGAAATTGAACCGTAATTTTTTTGTTAATTAGCTCTTTAGCGGTAATTTTCATACCACCACGTAATTCACTCAAGCTGAAATCTTTTACTAATTTTTTAATGTTATTAATCATAAATTACACTTCCAATACTAGAACCAAGGCCCTATTTTCAATTGAGTCATTAGCGCGACTACAAAAATCCAAGCAATGGTCCATGGTAAAAACACCTTCCAAGACAAACGCATGATTTGATCGTATCTAAAACGTGGGAATGTTGCACGTATCCACAAATATAAAAACATAAAGAAGCTGGTTTTGGCTAGTAGCCAAATAATGCCCGGCACCCAAGCAAAGGCTGATTCCATAACTGGAATACCTTCAAATGGAGAATGCCAACCACCAAAAAACATAACCACAGCTAACACTGCCATTAGAATCATATTGGCGTATTCTGCCAAGAAAAATACTGCAAAAGTCATGCCCGAATACTCAACGTGCGTACCGCCAACAATTTCAGATTCACCTTCCACCACATCAAAAGGAGCGCGGTTGGTTTCAACCAATGCTGAAATAAAGAAAATAATCATCATTGGGAATAATGGGACCCAATACCAATGCAAAATACTGCCTTTTTGAGCCTCTACAATGGTGTTTAAATTAACACTACCGGCAATCATTACCACGGTCACTAAAGCAAATCCAATGACAATTTCGTAAGAAACTAACAGCGATGCAGAACGTAAAGCACCTAATAATGGGTACTTAGAGTTTGATGCCCAACCCGCCAAAATAATGCCGTAAACACCGATGGATCCAATGGCCAAAACGTAGAGTAGACTGATGTCTAAATTGGTGACGTAAATTCCTTCATCGAAAGGGATTACTGCCCAAACTGCAATGGCTGGTGCAATGGCTAATATGGGCGCTAAAAGAAATAAATAAATATTGGCTTTGGTAGGAAAAATAATTTCCTTGGTCATGAGTTTAAGTGCATCGGCAATAGGCTGTAACCAGCCTTTAGGGCCAACACGGTTAGGTCCGATACGCAGCTGCATGTAACCAATCACCTTACGCTCAGCATAAGTGAAATAAGCAACCACCAACATCAGTGGCATCACTAATGCAACGGCCTTGATTAGAATAATTAAAACCACAGCCACAGAACCATCAAACCACGGAATTAACTCATGCACTAATTCAACAAATGACAGCCAAAGATCCATCATGTCTGACCCCCACCTTGTGTTGAGTGGTTGGCATTAATGAACACGCAATTATTTGCAACCGTATTACTAATCACAACTGGAACACCTAAGTATTTATCATTTTCCGAAATGTCTAAAGATTTTGCAGTAGTCTTAGTCATCCAAGCACTGTTGATTTGGCCGATCTTAGTCATCTGTAATGACGTGGAATGTCTTGATAAAACATCAATGGCGTAAGGTGATTTTTGCCAAATAACATGGACACCTTGCTTGGCCGTTAAATTAATATTTTCATCATGTACGTGAGCATTATGACTTTGATGCGTTATCTCGCTGGTTACTTGCGTAGAGTCAGCGTAGTGAAAGCCAGGTAATTCCAATAAATCAGCCAATACTTTTAACACTTTCCAGGCGGGTTTAGAGTCACTTGGCGCAGAAACAGCTGCTGCAAAAGATTGTATTTCACCCTCAATATTCACGTGTGAGCCTGAAGTCTCGTAGAAACAAGCAATTGGCAATAATACATCTGAATAATTAGCTACGTCTTTGTCTTTAAAGCTGTTCAAAGAAATGACAAAAGTATCATCTTTGTTCAATGCTTCAATGGCTTTTATTGAATGATGAAAATCATAATGCGGGTACACATCTAGAAGAATATAAGCTTTTAAATCTGCCTCAAGCATCGCATTCACATCAAGCCCGCCTTTGCCTGGTACAAAGCCAGCTAGATTTGCCGCCATTGAATTGCCACTCATGCTCAAATCGAGAGTTGAACTTTTAGTTTGTTCAGCAATGTTAGTAATCAAATTAGCAATACTTGCGGCTGAATCACTATTGATAATGTGCTCGCCTAATACAATGACTGATTGGTCGGCTGATAATAATTTTTCCGCTAATGCACTAGAGGAATCGTCGGTTTTAACCGGAGCCAAATAGTCTGGAATTTCTTTTTGTTTGGACTCTAAAATTACTTTTAATACGCCGGCTAAAGTGACTGCAACCTTATTTGGAGCAATGATATTTTCAGAATTAATCGGATAATTAAAATCAAATTCCATGGCATTAATTACATCCACCGTCGCACCTTTCAAACTTGCTTTGCGTAAACGATGGTTGATCATCGGCTGCTCTAAACGCGTATAAGAGCCCACGATTAAAGCATGGTCAACATTTTCAAGATTAGCAATTTTGATATTCGAATCCAATACGATTGGATCGTTTAAATTCTTAACATTAAGGCGGTGATCAATGTTCTCAGAACCAATTTCTCTTAATATTTTTTGCAATAAATGAAATTCTTCAAGGGTAGCTGTGTTGGATGCCAGTGCGCCAAGTTGGCTGGTTTGATGACTGTTTAGAATGTTGTTGCTTAACCCTCTAACTGCAAAGTCCAAAGCCACACTCCATTCTACTTCTTTCCATTCGCCTTCAACTTTAATTTGCGGTGCTAACAATCTGTTTTCGTGTGATAAGCCTTCATAAGAAAAACGATCTCTGTCTGAAATCCAGGTCTCGTTAACATCGTCGTTGTCTCTTGCGACAATACGCTTAACTTTACCTTTATAAGTTTGCGCGTGAATGTTTGAACCTACCAAGTCGTGTCTGGCGATGTTATGCTTTGAATTCATCTGCCAAGTTCTTAGTTCGTAACGGAAAGGTTTGGATGTTAATGCACCCACTGGACANACGTCAATCATATTGCCCGATAGCTCCGATTGAATGCCTTCGGTTAAAAATGGCTCAATCTTTAAATCTTCTCCACGACCGATACCGCCCATTTCCATAATGCCAGCAATCTCAGTACCAAAACGAACACAGCGTGTGCAGTGAATACAACGCGTCATGTCAGTTTGGATCAAAGCACCAATATCGCTATCAGCCACAATGCGCTTACCTTCGGTAAAACGAGAAACGTCTGAACCATACTCCATAGCAACGTCTTGCAATTCACACTCCCCACCTTGATCGCAAATTGGGCAATCCAATGGGTGATTAATCAGCAAAAATTCCATCACTGCTTTTTGAGAGGTTTTTACCTTCTCATTCTGAGTATGAATTCTCATGCCATCGGCAATCGGCGTGGAACACGCAGGTTGTGGCTTAGGTGCACCCTCAACATCCACCAAACACATGCGGCAACTGGCCGATATTGATAATTTCTTATGGTAACAAAATCTCGGCACACTGATGCCTTCCCTGTCAGTAACAGCGATGAGCATTTCACCTGCTCTGGCGTTAACTATTTTTCCGTCAATTTCAATTTCAACTTTAGCCATTACCCTTTCACCATACTCTTGCCATGCTCGATGTAATATTCGAACTCTTCACGGAAATTCCTCAAGAAACTTTCAACTGGCATTGCCGCGGCATCACCGAGTGCACAAATTGTATTGCCAATAATTTTCTCTTGAACGCCTAATAATAAATCAATGTCATCGGCTTTTCCATTGCCATCCATAATGCGCTTTAGTACACGATACAACCAACCCGTACCTTCGCGACACGGCGTGCATTGACCGCAAGATTCATCGTAATAAAAATGCGCCAATCTTGTTAATGTTTCCACCATGCAAGTTGTGTCGTCCATTACAATCACCGACCCGCACCAAGCATGGAACCTGCTTTTTCAATGCCATCGTAGTCCATGGTCATTCCCATCGCTACGTCTGCCGTTAATACTGGCGTTGATGATCCACCAGGGATCACGGCTTTTAATTTTCGACCTTTACGAATGCCACCTGCCATTTTCAACAAGTCCTTAAATGATGTACCCATAGGCACTTCAAAATTAGCCGGTTTATTAACGTGCCCAGTAACTGAAAACAACTTACAACCGCCGGAATTTTCAACGCCAATGTCCGCAAACCATTGACCGCCTTGTGCCAAAATTTCAGGCACCGAAGCAAAACTCTCAGTGTTATTAATCGTTGTTGGTTTTCCATACAAACCAATGTTAGCTGGGAACGGTGGTTTGAACCTTGGCTGACCTTTTTTACCTTCAAGTGATTCTAAAAGCGCCGTTTCTTCGCCACAAATATAAGCACCGGCACCAAGGTGTGCGTACAAATCAAAACTGATTGAACTTTTGTCAATGTTTTCACCTAATAAACCAGCCTTGTAGGCTTCTTTAAGCGCACCCTCAAAACGATAAAATGGCTCCATAAATTCGCCACGAATGTAGTTATACCCTTTAGTGGCATTCATTACAAANCCGCCAATCGCCATGCCTTCAATCACAGAGTGAGGGTTAAATCTTAGAATGTCTCGATCTTTGCAAGTGCCAGGCTCGCCTTCATCAGAATTACACACTACGTATTTTTGCATGTCGGCATTACGCGGCATAAAACTCCATTTAAGGCCAGTTGGGAAACCTGCGCCACCTCGACCACGCAAACCTGAGGTTTTTAATTCATCAATAATTTGATCTGGGGTTAGTTCGCCTTTAAGAATTTTTCGCCAAACTGAATAACCGCCATTCGCCTCATAGGTTTTGAGTGACCATGATTTTTTTTGATCTAAGGTTTTAAAACAAACTTCATTCA
>JGI26243J51142_1001060_pt1 | contig 11616 bp, 16 predicted proteins | sample SaaInlV_130m_DNA_FD_51142 | JGI IMG/M metagenome (IMG submission 51142)
CGCCGATCAAAGTTGCCAGATAAACTGCAAGTAAATCATTATCACCAAAATTAGATCCAATTCCTCTGTCGCTACAACATCGTTTTCATTAACAATCGGTACAATTTTATATTTGAGCAGATTCTCAAGAGTATTGCGAATATTCAGGTAAGATTTGCGCAGGCCAAAATCGCCACGGGTTAACAATATTTGAGCAACAGTAATTTTATGTTCCCGAAAAGCATCTGCATAAATCTGAATCAGTCTTGCCTGACCAACAGAAGCCAGTATTTGGTGTGAGGCCAGAGTGTTGTTTGATTCGTCCACAGAAAACAGTTCTCTTCCTGCACCTACAGAACCGGAACTTACTACTAAAACCTCGTGCCCCTTGTCGCGGATATTAGTTATCTGCCCGGCTAGTTCCGTGATCAGTTTATAATCCAGCTTGCCGTTTGATCGATGCAGAACATTTGTGCCAATTTTGATGACAATTCGTTTAGCTTTCACTTTGAGACAATTGGCGACAGGTAGTCCAGTTCAGGGAAATTAGAGGGATCTAATAATAAGGAGCAGCAAAATGCGCTTGTAAATAATATCATGTAATCAGTAAGTATCGCAAGCCGGAGAATTAATTCACTGCACAACATAATTATTAGCGGCAGGAAATATCATGCGTTTTAGCAATACCGGAAATTGAAATGATTTATTTGCGTAGCTTTGATTATTCACAAACTGAATCCTTGGCGTCCTGCGTTATGCAGACTCGAAGAGTTAAAAAAAAGAAAACCGTAGAGGATACTTGAAGAAAAGAAGGTGTAAGAAAGGGGATATTCAAAATAGAAAATCAGCATAGATTTGCAAGGAAACTGCTCTCACTTGAACATTTTATAAAATATTCAAACTGAGAGCGGCCTAAGTGCTTTCGCAACGCAGAGATCCTGCATTGAAAGACTGTGCTGATCCGTAGTTTTAGTTGCCGGATGAAGAATCGACAGGAGGTGCCGCTTTCTGTTCTAATTTCGCAGCAGGAATCTCCACGGTTTTTTCAGCTTGTGCGTCTTCTTCCGGAATAAGCATCTGCTCTGCAGCAGGTACTGCAACAGCGGACGGTTTTAAATCCCGTACTACTGAATCACGTGCTGTTTCTGAAGAAAGATAAGCCAAGGAGAGGGAGGTCAGCATGAAAATAATCGCCACACCGGTGGTAATTTTACCTACACCTGTCATGCTTCCACGTACCGAGTTTGCCTGCCCCACGCTACCAAAAGCAGCTCCGAGTTCCGCGCCACGGCCGGACTGCAAAAGGACAAAAAAGATAATCGATATAGAAGCGATAATGTGAAAAACTAGAATTAATTCAAACATAAAAACTGGTCAAGAATAGATTTTTTTAATCAGCTGCCCGCTNTTACAATTTGCGGGAAAGCATCAGTTTTAAGGCTCGCTCCACCAACAAGCGCACCATCAATTTCGGATTGAGAAAGTAAGGTCTCAGCATTTTCCCCATTTACACTTCCGCCGTAAAGGATCTGCATTTTATCAGCAACTTCAGGGCTGGCCAGTGATTCCAGCTCTTTGCGGATTACTCTGTGCATTGAGTTGGCTTGTTCCGGTGAAGCGGTTTTACCTGTGCCAATTGCCCAAACCGGTTCGTAGGCGACTACGCAACGGAGTTGGTCATCTGCCGCTAATCCAGACAATCCTTTGCCCAACTGTGCAATAACTACTTCTTCGTGATTCCCTGATTCTCGCTGCTCCAGAGTTTCTCCAACACAGAGAATCGGGCGGATACCGTGTTTGAGCAGAGTTTCTGTTTTGCTGCGAATAAATTCGTCAGTTTCGCCAAACAGCATTCTACGCTCAGAATGTCCGACAATGCACCATTGAGCTCCGCATTCCTGCAGTAACGGTGCAGATGTTTCACCGGTAAAAGCACCTGAAGTTTCTGAATGAACATTTTGCGCGCCCACGGCGATTCGTGTACCCTCAAAAGCCTTTTTCATTGATGAAAGCAAAACATCCGGTGGGCAAATTACCACTTCACAAGTCGTATTTTCCACTAATGGACTGAGCACTTTCAGCATCTCGTCAATCAGCGCAAACGAACCGTTCATTTTCCAGTTTGCCGCAATCAATTTTGCACGCATCTAAATTTTTCTTTAATTAATGTCCATATCATAAAAAAGGTAATCTTTGAATGCTAAGTCTTTTATCCGTTAATTACAAGATTTTTCCTGATATTTTGAATAGTTTGCTCGTAGCTATTGCGTTTTCTGAACTTTTTGCTACTTATACTTACAGTCAATTTTTTATAACAGATTTCAAAATTCAATATTTTTGAGTGTAACTTTGGACTTAATTACAATAATCAGGGAGAAATTTTGGATAAATTAAGGAAACGCATTGATGAGTTGGATGCAGAATTATTAGCGTTGCTGAATGAACGCGCGAAATGTGTAATGAAAATTGGAGCAATCAAACAAAAAGAAAACACGGAAGTCCTTGTTCCACAAAGGGAAATAGAGTTGCTCGACCGCTTAAGCTCGCTCAATCAAGGGCCGATGACAGCAGAAATGGTACTTCATATTTTTCAGGAAATAATTGATACTCTCAAAGAGTTGCAGAAATAACCTAAAGAAGTCTAATTGATTTCCGCAACCGAATCTTTGAGTATAACCTTAGAGCCACAAAATATGATTCTTTAAAATTTTTATTTTATTTCAAGAAGTTCAACCTCAAAAATCAAAGTTGCATCAGGTGGAATTGCGTTACCTGCGCCTTGACTGCCGTAGCCCAAATCTGACGGAATCGTCAGTTCCCACTTATCACCAACATGCATCAACTGCAGAGCTTCTGTCCAGCCTCGGATAACACCATTTACCGGAAATGACGCGGGTTGATTACGTTTATAAGAACTGTCAAATTCAGTTCCATCAGTCAGTTTACCGCTGTAATGTACTGTCACAAGACTGCTTGGTCCTGGACTTTCAGTCCCGGCACCTTCTGTTATTACGCGATACTGCAAACCGCTTGCGGTAGTAGTGGTGTCTGCTGAAGCTGTATTGGTCACAATTCCCTCTTGATTTGAAGTTGACGGTGCAGGCATATCTGCACCTTTATTTGCATTCATATATAGCGCGGCTGCACCAACCAGTGCAGCAAGGGCCAAAAGATAAATCCTATTTTTGTCACTTGGCATTTAAGCCCTCAGAAAATAATTAAAGTCGAAATTAGCTGTTGCTACTTTAAAACACGAATATTTATTCTACAGGAAGCTCTTTGATTTTTACACCAACTTTTTCAAATAAATCACTCAGAGAATCCTTTACATGCTGTACATCCATACGGTCTTTGAAAACAATACCCAGCGTTGATTCAACCATGACAGGATCAAGATGATCCTGATGCAGAGTAACCAGTGATCTCGCCCAATCCAAAGTTTCCGCGACTCCGGGAATTTTTTCCAGCTTTTGTTTACGGATCAATTCCATAAATACGCAGATTTGTTTGGCCAGATGCAAATCACAATCTGGAACTTTGCTGCGTACAATCGCTAATTCTTTTTCATATTCCGGATAATCCATCCACAAGTAAAAACAACGCCGGCGTACTGCATCCGATATTTCGCGGGTACGGTTGCTGGTTAAAATCACATAGGGTTTTTCTTTGGCTTTTATACTGCCGATTTCCGGAATTGTAATTTGCCATTCAGAAAGAATCTCTAACAAAAAACTTTCAAATTCCTCGTCTGAACGATCAAGTTCATCAATTAACAAAACCGGTGGTTTATGATGCGTTATCGCCTGCAGCAAAGGACGTTTCAGCAAAAAGTCTTCACTGAAAATTGTAGACTCACGCTCTGCCAGAGATTTCCCCCCGCCTTCTTCGAGTTTAATGTGCAACAACTGACGCTGATAATTCCACTCATAAAGTGCCATATTCGCGTCAAGCCCTTCATAACACTGGAGTCGTATCAAATCTGTATCAAGTGCTTTTGCCATTACCTTCGCGATTTCAGTTTTGCCGACACCGGCCGGACCTTCGACCAGCAAAGGTTTTTGCAGTGTTTTCGCTAAATAAACCGACATGACAATTGCGGGATCTGCCACATAATTTTGCTTCTCCAGCATTTGCCGAATTTTTTCTGTCTCTTCTTTGTACATTCTAGAGGTCTGATTCAGGTTTGATTTTGACGTGCACACTCTTCAAGTGCGTCCCACGCCAGTTTCATACATTTGATTCTGCTGCGGTGTTTTTTCAAGACAATCAACGGTCGTAAAGAATCGAGGGATTCCGCAATTTCCTCAGTATCTTTCTGTAGACTTTCGGTAAACACCTGACTGATATTTGCGGCTTCCTGAAGAGTTTTTGTTAAAATCAATTCACTCATCATTGATGCAGAAGCCTGGCAAATTGAACATCCACGCACCTGTGCTTTGCAGTCCTGAATGGTGCCTTCAGACACAGTCAAAGTCAACTCCAATTCATCTCCGCACAGCGGATTAAAAGCAGAAGCCCGCAGGTCCGGACTTTCCAGACGTCCGGAATTTTTAGGGTGCCGTGCATGCTCCAGCAGCAAATCACGATAGATGGAAGGTGTTGTCATATCATGCCAAAAAAATATTTCTCGCCTGATCAAGTGCGGAAAAGATACGGTCGATTTCGGAAATTTCGTTGTAAAGCCCAAAACTCATGCGGACACTCGCTGCAATGCCGAGGCGTTTGTGTAGCACCTGAGTACAGTGATGACCTGCTCGTACCGCGATTCCGCTTTCGTCAAGAACCTGCGCTACGTCATGCGGATGCACATTCTGCAGATTAAAACTCAACACACCGCTTCTGTCGATTGTTTCCGGTGGTCCGTAAAGTTCCAGATCCTTAAACTCAGCAAATCTTTTTAAAGCATGAGTTGTCAGTTCAAGTTCATGCTGCTGAATTTCCGGCAGACCAACATCAGCAAGATATCCGACTGCTGCCGCTAATCCGGAAACTTCCGCAACAGGAGGTGTTCCTGCTTCAAATTTTTGCGGAGCATCCGCCCAGGTTGAAGTTTGCCGTCCAACTTGACGTATCATTCCGCCTCCGCCTTGAAAAGGGTGCATTTCTTCGAGCCGTTCATGTTTTGCGTAAAGCACACCGATGCCGGTAGGACCGTAAATTTTGTGTCCGGAAAAAGCAAGGAAATCACAGTCCCATGCTGAAACATCAATCGACATTCTCGCCACTGCCTGCGCTGCATCCACTAAAACCGGAACACCATGAGCATGCGCAATTTTGACAATTTCCGCAATCGGGTTGACTGTTCCCAAAACATTCGAAACCGCTGTGACCGTAAGAAGGCGAATCTTCCGCTTGAGTTTAACGGATTCCGCAAGCAACTCATCCAGCTTTTGCAAATCCAAACGACCATCGCTGCTGTTTCCGCTTTCCGGATTGAGCGGCCAGTAAACAAGTTCTGCTCCGCAATTTTGCGCCACCAATTGCCACGGTACCAAATTGGAATGGTGTTCCATTTCGGTCACCATAATCCGTTCACCGGTTTTCAACTTTGGTTGCGCCCATGCAGAAGCGACAAGATTGATTGACTCAGTGGTTCCGCTGCTGAAAATTATTTTTCCGGAATCTGCCGCGCCAATAAATTTAGCGATAATTTCCCGGCCTTCTTCATAAATGTCTGTTGCCTCTTCGGCAAGCGTATAAACACCGCGGCTGACGTTACTGTTGTGATTTTCGTAGAAGCGTACCTGTGCGTCAATCACACAGTTTGGTTTTTGCGTGGTGGCCGCATTGTCGAGATACGCCAAGGGATGGCCGTTAATTTTCCGTTTGAGAATCGGAAAATCATCTCGAACTTTTGCTGTTAAAGGAGAGATTTGCATTTTTTAGTGCTAAAATAAGCCACAGATTTACGCGGATTTGAACAGTTCCTTTTAGCAGTTTTTCCGGATTGTCTGTGGAAATTATCAGATTTCAAGGAAAAACTTGTTTCAATTCCATCATCGACTTTCCGGAGCCTCCACGGCGGATTGCCACCATTTCACCCACAATACTCAATGCAATTTCCTCCGGAGTTGTTCCGGCAAAATCCAACCCTGCTGGCGAATGTACACGTTTCAACTCTTCGGGAGCTACTCCTTCATCGAGTAAATATTCAAAGACCAGTTTCGCACGCTTAGTACTAGCCACCAAACCTATGTACGGACCTTCTCCTTCCAAAGCCTTTTTGATGGAATGCTGATCGCCCTTGTGTTGCGTCACAACAACCACATAAGTTTGCGGTCCAACCTGCATTTTGCTGAAATCCAAATCTGAAGTAATCAAGTGCTCAGCCAGCGGAAACGCTTCACGTGTGGCTCCAGAATCATTGACCGTGATTGAAAAATGTACAGTGTGTGCCAGTTCCGCCAAAACTTCGGCGATACGTCCGTGGCCGATAATCATTAATTCCGGACGTGGTTTATATGGTTCCACATAAACTTCCATCGTACCACCGCAGGGCATACCAACGCCCAAGATTTCATCATCCAGGTCAAGCGGTACAATACGGGTTTGTCCGTCCTGCAAACTTTCCAGCGCCGCTTCCCGCACGGCTTCCTCCGCACAGCCTCCACCAACCCAGCCGAACAAGGTTTCACCATTGCCGTCAATGATTGATTTAGCGCCGGTTTTTGCAGAAACTGAACCGCTTATTTTGATCACCGTAGCCACTGCAAACGGAACTTCTGCTGCATTCAATTCTGCTAATTTTTCAAAGTATTCGTTAGACATTTTAATTGCAAATCACTTTTTTGTTAAAACAGTAAAAAACTCTAAAACCGTGNCACTTTCAGCGTAGCGAGTTTTNTATATGCGACTACGTCAATATTTCAGTATTTCCGTTTAATTACAAACGACTATAGCTGCGAATGATNATAATCTTCCGGTGTATCAATATCTCTTAAAAGGTTATCATTCTCCATACAGACTTCCCTGACAGACTGGGGATATTGCCTGACAATTTCCCTGCATCCTTCACCTTTGTGCGCTAAGATTTTATCCCTGAATTCCGCAGAAAACAAGACCGGATTCCCGCGCTGTCCTTGAAAAACAGGTACAATAATCAGCGAACTTTCTGTACGCCGGAAATCAGTAAATGCTTGAATTAAACGGTTGAAATCGGAGGTTTCTGCGAAGGGCAGATCCGCGAGGCAAATCATCAATCCAGTGCTTTCCGTAGACGCAGCTTTTACTCCGGACTGAATTGAAGTGGTCATACCTTCTTCGAAGCAGGTATTTTCACAAAGCTCACAGTTAGATCCTGCAAAACTGCTTTTATTTTTTCTGCTTCATGTCCAAGAACAACTAACACAGCATCCGCTGCTGAGGCACAGACAGATTCCACAAATTTTCGGATCAGCACTTCTGAGCCAATCTGCAGCAGAAGTTTGTTCTGCGCTCCCATTCTCCGTGATTCACCGGCGGCAAGAATGACGGCGGAAATCATGGGTGACCGATGCTAAAATTACGCTGGCAGTTTTTCATTTCAGTTCTACTTTTTTGCCGAATTTCTTTTTAAGCTCAGACATAATAACTGAACCAACAAGCGAGGCAGCTTTTACCGGTTCTGCTGCTGACGAATTCGTACTAGAATCTTCTTCTCCATTTTCCTGTGCAAGCAAGTTAGAAAAGTTTTGAATGAATTGCTCAAAGAGTTTATTATTCACCGCTTCTATCATGCGGGCTCCAAATTGAGCTATCCTGCCAGTGATGGAAACTGTCATGTTGCAGGTGACTTCTGTACATTTTTCAAGTGCTTTGAGACTGAGCGACATTTTCATGGTGGCTCCACCTTTTCCGCTGATGTCTGCTCCTTTGCCCTCCATCGCCATTTCGTAATTTGCACTGTCACGCTGAGTGAACTCAACTTTACCGTTAAATTTCGCAGTCACAGGACCGATTTTAAGGGTGACTTTGCCTTTGAAATGGTCTTCGTCAAGAGTCTCTGTAAGTTGTGCACCTGGGACACAGACCACTACTTGTTGCGGATCATTTAAAACAGCCCAGACTGAATCAATGTCTGCACTGACTTGAAAAGTTTTATTTGAGCTAACTTCCATTTTTATTTTGTGCCAAAAATACGATCACCGGCATCTCCCAAACCTGGTAAAATATAGGCATGGTCATTCAGTTTTTCATCAATTGCCGCTGTGTAAATAGGCACATCAGGATGTGCTTTACTGAAAAACTCAATCCCTTCCGGTGCAGAAAGCAGACAGACAAAACGTATATTTTCAGCACCGTTTTCCTTTAATCTCGTCACAGCAGCTGCGGAAGAATGTCCGGTGGCCAGCATTGGATCCAGCGCCAGAACAAGACGCTGATTGATTAAATCCGGTAGTTTCATGTAATATTCAACTGCGACCAGAGTTTCCGGATCACGGTAAAGGCCGATGTGTCCAACCCGTGCTGAAGGGAGAAGATCCATAAATCCATCCAGCAAACCATTGCCTGCTCTTAAAATCGAAACCAGACAGAGCTTTTTACCCTCCAGAAAAGGAGCATCCATTTTCATCAACGGAGTCTCAATTTCCTGATAAATCAGCGGTAGATCTTTGGTAACTTCATAGGCGAGCAAGGTGCCGACCTCACGTATCAAAGTCCGAAAACTTTGAGTGGACGTGCTTTTTTTACGCATCAACGAAAGTTTGTGCTGCACCAGCGGGTGGTCAATCACATTTAAATTTTCGTGCATCTGTGTCTCCTTTTAAATTGATTAAACGTTGACGGTTGAAGCTCTGCTAATGTACTCCCCCAAAATGAGAACAGCAAACTGTAAACGTGTGTTAATTGGTCAAACCTGTTTATCTTCCTGACGTTGTTCCGCGCTCAAACGTCCGAGAGAATATTCATTTAGATCAACAAATTTCATATATTTCGCCAGTAAGGGTTGAGCCTCTTCTACTTTCCTGAACATTTCCTGGGCAATTCTCCGGTAACCGGTATGGCCTTGCGGAGTACTGCGGATTTCCGTGAGCCAAATTAGCGCCCGTAAATTAATATGAACGTACCAGCGAATGTTATAACTCATTGGTACCACATATTGTGCTTCATGCGGAAAATCTTTTGCGATCGTTTCGAAGGCCTCTGCAGAACTGGACATTGCTCGGTGATACTCTTCAGCTAAACCGGCATCTTCTATCTCAACCGGAGTATCATAACCGTGACGTGTTGTCAGCGGTTGACGCTCCTGTGTGAGCATCCGGTGACGTTGTAAATCGCGGTACATTCCATAATCACCTAAAATATCAAAGGTGTAAAATGCCATTTCCAATCCACGTTCCGGTTTATGACGCCTGTGACTTCTTAGCTCAATTGTCTGTTCGATCAGTCGTGTTTTTTCTGTCTCGGGCATTGTTTTGACACTTTCCCGTATTTGCTGAAGTGTCAAACCAGAGTGAGTGTAAAGTAATGCTGCCAACAGTTTGCTTTCTGCATCCTGATCATAATCTATCAAACGCACAGATTCTGCAGATTCTGCTGTCATCCCTCCCAGATGGGCCGTAGCAAAATTTCGCACGAGTTCTTGCTGTGCCTTCGCAAAATTTTGATAATCCTGAAAATACCGATGTTCTGCGTCTGCACGCCGCACGAATGAAGGGATAACTTTTGAAAGTTCTTCATAGGTAAATTGTGCAATTTGATTCAACTCACCAAACGGTTCTGCCCTCAATTTTGTAATCAGAGTTTCAAAAAAACGACCGTTTCCAAAAACACCCATGTTTGTCAGAGTTGACGCAGGTAAGAGTCCCCGGATAATGTCATAAGCACGTGCAACCACCGAACGTTCGTACGCAGCTTGACTGATTTCCGGATCACGAGGTAACTGTTTCCGGACATGCTCACGTATTGGTTCAGTAAAACGGACATATGTTTCAAACAAATTCCGGCAAGTCTGCAGATACAAATCCCTGTGCTCAGAATTGAGCAAAGTTGGTTCCTGATAAAAGCGGAATTCATCCTTTCCGGAAGCTATCCTTATTTTATCCGCGAAACTGACGTAGCGTGTAGATTTTTCTAAAGGAGAACCACCGATGCGGGAATCCTGCACGGTTTTGGTGGCAAGGATAGAAATGTTTTCCAGTGCCAAGTGCGCACCGCCCAGTTCACCAATTGAATCATCTCCATATCCATCAAGAATTCTGTCATAAAATTTTTGCGCGGATTCAATGGCAAGTTTGGAATTTTCTGCAGAATCAGGATTTTCTGCGCCGGCTTGAATTTCCGAAAATTTGGACTCTTTGTCCTGAATAAAATCTCTGAGAAGTAATGAACGGAGTCCGAGAGTTGAGCGGGAATAACGGGAAAAAGAGCCCCCTTGATCACTTCTGGAAGATTGGTGAGGGCAAAAATGGAACTGTCTGTGTTGGTGACATAAGAAGAAAGTATTTCCTTATCTTCTGTCGAGAAAACTTCGTTAGAGGAATCCATGAAATATTTTAGCTCGCCGGCACCCCTTGAGAGTTGGGTAAAGCTTCCTGTTGATTGGCGGGAGACGGCAGGTCAGAATCTCCATATTTGGGATTAGAGTGAGCTTTTGGATCATAATTGTCTTTAAGCAAATCTCTTGTAAAATCAAATGTTTGGCGTGAAGTATAAGCCATTGAGATAACACCAGTGTCCATACGAATTGCGTCTTTGGGACATGCTTCAACACAGAGTCCGCAGAAGACACAGCGTAGTTCATCAATATTAAAAACTACAGGATATTTTTCAACCGAAAGGTCAGGATGTTCACCGGCTTGTATGTGAATGCATTTTGACGGACAAACGGTTTCACACATGTAGCAGGCAACACAACTCAGAAAACCGTTTTCACGCCTGGTAAGACGGTGTCGTCCACGCCAACGTGCAGAAATATGACGTTTCTCTTCAGGATAATTAATAGTCACCACATCTCTTGAACCAAAAAGATTGCGCCAAAAGTGTTTTATAGTGAGACGGAAACCGACGAAAAGTGCCGGTAAGTATAATGCTTCCCTTGCTCCGTCCAGCCTGTTAACTTGTTTGACCTTTAATTCCATGAAGCCTCCAATAAACAATATTTTTTCATTTTTAACATTATAATCAATATTTAATTATGGAGCCAAACGCTCGATGCTCCATTCATCAGCCGTTTTACTATACAAAAAACGGTCATGCAAACGGTTGGGACATCCCTGCCAAAATTCAAAATTTTCCGGTTTAATCCTGTAACCTCCCCAAAAATCAGGTAGTGGAATTTTGCCTTTTGCAAATTTACGTTTCATTTCGTCAAGCTTCATTTCCAATATTTTTCTTGAAGACAAGACAGAGCTCTGATCTGAAACCCATGCTCCTAGTTGACTTCCACGGGGACGGCTCAGGAAATATTTCAGGGATTCACTAGTTTCAATTTTTTCCGCAACTCCGTTTATGCTGACCTGACGTTCCATTGCTACCCAGTTAAAGAGCATTGCGACATTTGGATTTTCCTCAATTTGAGTCGCTTTCCTGCTTTTATAATTTGTAAAAAAGACAAATCCATTTTCATCAAACAACTTCAGCAGAACAGTTCTCAACATCGGAGTCCCGGACTTGCCTACAGTTGCCAGACTCATTGCATTCGGAATTGGTTCCGCG
>JGI26243J51142_1001081_pt1 | contig 11512 bp, 10 predicted proteins | sample SaaInlV_130m_DNA_FD_51142 | JGI IMG/M metagenome (IMG submission 51142)
AAAATTAGATGGACATCAAAAGCGTCTAGCAGCAACTGTAGTTCGCTTTCCGTTTTATGACCCTGAGAAAACTCGAGTTAGAATGTAGTTTTGTCATGAAAAGAACGCTCTTGGAGAAGTAATTATCTCTAGGAATGTAAGTATGGTTTTTTATAACAGTTTTGTTTGAAAAGTCATTTTTTTAAGTTAAATGTTTTAAAGGTTTGTATTTATTTTTAAAATATTTAATGAAACTATAAAGGAGAAATAAATGAATAAGTTTACAAGCAAAGTAGCTGCAGCTGCTTTAACGGTGACTTTGGCTTCTGTTTCTGGTCAGGCGCTTGCGGCTGACTCTACAAAGCCAATTATCATTCCAGAACATAACTGGGCAAGCCAAGTAGTAATGGCTCATGTTATTGGAAACATGTTTGAAGACATGGGCAATAACGTCGAGTACGTTTCTGCTGACTCTCAAGGAGTCTACGAGGCTATTCGTAATGGAGATGTAACAATATCTCATGAAGTTTGGCAATCAAGCTTTGGTGCATCTTTCTATAACGCAATAGAAGCTGGTGGTGTAATTGATGCTGGTAATCATGAAGCGTTGGCTATTGAAGAGATTGGTATGCCTACATGGGTAATCGATGAAAACTTGTGCCCTGGACTACCGTGGTGGGAAGCTCTTAAAGACTGTCAAGATGTCTTTGCAACTACCGACTCTGGTGGTAAAGGTCGTATCTTAGAAGGTCCTTCAAGTTGGCACGGCGATGTATTCCCTAACCGTCTAAAAGGTCTAGGAATTGATGACCAATACATGGTTAAGTTTGCTGGTACTGGTGATGCTCTTTGGGCTGAACTGGCTGCGGCTAAGTTAGAAGGTAGAGGTACTATTATCTTTAACTGGTCTCCAAACTGGACTGACGCTGAAGGTTTTACTTTCCTTGAGTTTCCTCCATACTACGAAGGATGCAGATTATCTGAAGGTGGAACCTTGGAAACTACTGGTTGTGGCTCAATGTTAGGTTGGTTGAAGAAAGCTGCGAACTACAAGTTCCCTAAGACTCATCCAAAAGCATACAAAGCGTTTAGTAAGTTATCTTTCACTACAACTGATATAGGTCAAATGGCTGCGTTAGTTAGTGTTGATGGTATGACTTATGAAGATGCTGCTGATAAATGGTATGCTGAGCATCAAGATGTTATAGCGAAATTTACAAACTAAAGACCTTAATGTTTTTTCCTAGTTTTTAAAAAGGAATAAACTAGTTATAAAAAAAATTCTCCCCTTGTTTTTTTATAGATAAGGGGAGTTTTTTTAACCCTTCCATTAATAATTGCTTTTATTGAGCAATTAAACTTGTTAGTTATAGAATGAGTAAAACATTTAAGTAAAAATGTGGGTATTATTGTGTATGTTAAAGGATAAATAGGTAATTAATTATGTCTACAAATAAATCTACTTCTAAGAAAGAAAAACCCGTCATAAAGTGTGAGTCTGTTTACAAAATTTTCGGTGAAAATGCTGAAAAAATGCTCAATGAAGCAAACGGTAAAGTTGATGCGCAAGTCTTTCAAGAAGCGGGTTGCGTAGTTGGCGTTAATAACGCTTCATTTGAAGTTTATCAAGGAGAAATGCTTGTCGTTATGGGGCTATCAGGATCTGGTAAATCAACCCTTCTTCGCTGTATATCTAGATTAACAGAATCAACCGCAGGAAATATTTTTATTGATGGCGAAGATTTAATAGCCATGACCAATAAAGAGCTTATTGAGTTGAGACGAAACAAAATGGGCATGGTCTTTCAAAGCTTTGCCTTATTACCTCACAAAACCGTATTAGAAAATATTGCCTTTCCTCTGCAAGTTAAAGGTAACAAGTTAAAAGACTATATGACAAGAGCCAAGGAAATGGTTGACCTTGTTGGCCTTACTGGTCGTGAAAATTATTTTCCTAGGCAGTTATCTGGTGGTCAACAACAACGTGTAGGTATTGCTCGTTCATTAGCTGTTGAGCCTGATATTTGGTTCTTAGATGAGCCTTTCTCGGCTCTAGATCCTTTAATTCGTAAAGAAATGCAAGATGAATTTTTAAGGTTGCAAGGCGTTTTAAATAAAACAATATTATTTATAACGCATGATTTTGACGAAGCACTTCGGCTTGCCGATCGTATTGCGATTATGAAAGATGGCATTATTGAGCAACTTGACGTTCCTGCCAACATTGTTCTTAATCCAGCAACTGAATATGTCCGTAAATTTACCGAAGAGGTGCCAAGAGAGAAGGTACTTAAGATTGAGTCAGTGATGGATCCAGTCGATAGTTCAGAAGAANTAAGCGATCTAAGGGTTTCCAAGGACGCCATTATTGAAACTGTTGCAGAAGCTGTACTGAATGAAGATAANCCCGTTGTTGTTGTAGATGAAAACGATAAAATAGTTGGAACNTTGCACTATTCTAAAGTGATTCATACGTTGTTTGGTGAAACTACTCATTAAGAAGAAAAACATTAAATAAAGAGCTATGGACTATTTAACAAAGCATCCTAAATTAGTACAATTTGGTGCTCTTATAATCGTATTTTTTATTCTCATGTCGATGACAGGTGAGTATGCCGGTTATCTAGAACTACGTGATGGCTTTAGTAATAAAGTTGAATCAGGTGAAATACATGCTGTTGCCAGTTTTTCTGATTCTATCAGTATGATATTTAGGGGGCAATTGCCGCCTCAATTCATACGCATACCTGAGATGCACTTTTATAATCCAGTGATAAGTAGCTCGATAGGGTATCTATTAACTATGTTATTTATTATTGCTGGACTTTCATATAAAAATTATCATTCAGCATCAAAAGATGGAGAGTTTCAGCTTCAAGTTGGTTTAAAAGGAATTGGAACAAGTTATGCATCTATGTGTTTATAGGAATTTTTGGTGGTTTATTCATCGTACCCACTCTATTTACATGGATTTTTTTAGAACCAGCTACATTTAGTTTTTGGGATTTACCATCAATTATTCATCATTTTGCTAGGTTTTTGATGTTTGATTTTTGGCCGGTCGAGGTTTATGACCCTGACATTGAGGAGTATGAATTCTCTGCCATGATAAAAGAAATAACTAGAGGTTTTTCGCGCTCAATACTTTTTATTATTGATTTTATTCGTGAAGTTCTATTGGGAGGCATTAAAACTATTGTTGCCTTTACTAGTTGGGATTTTATTAGTGAGAATGAGTGGGCTAAATGGCCAGCACTACCGTGGACGGTTGTTTCAGCTACCGCAATTATGGTTGGTTACGCTTTAAAAGGATGGGGACTTGCTTTTTTGGCCGCTTTTGCAACAATATATATTGTGGTTTTTGGCGCATGGGAGCCTGCCATGATGACACTCTCGCTGATATTTGTCGCAGCACCAGTTTCTTTTATTTCAGGCTTGACTCTAGGAGTGCTAGCATTCAAAAGTTCAGCAACTGAAAAAGTTCTGGCGCCTATTCTTAATATTACGCAGACAATGCCACATTTTTCTTATTTGGTTCCTGTAGGCGTATTTTTTGGAATTGGAGATCATGCTGGATGTATTGCAACCATAATTTTTGCAACNCCTCCAATGATTCGTCTCACACTGCTAGGCCTTAAGAAGGTATCNCCAGAAGTTGTAGAGGCAGGCATGATGAGTGGATGTACTAATTATCAACTCTTATTTAAAGTGCTAATCCCATCCGCNAGGTTTGATATTTTAATTGGTGTTAACCANGTAATCATGCAGTGCTTAGCTATGGCAGTAATTTCCTCTTTTATTGGAGCCAAGGGTTTGGGTTGGTATTTATTGCTCGCCATTAATAATCTTTGGGTGGGNGCNGCTCTCCAGCTAGGAATTTGTATNGTNNTGATTGCCGTTGTTTTGGATAAATTTTCTTTGGCTTGGGCTAACAAGCAGACTGACTATTTTGCTGAGCTTCCTTTTATGCAGCGACATAAATACTCGTTANTTTTTCTCGTTATCCTTTTTGCAGGTATTTTATTNGCCTACATTGGCTCTTTTATTTTTAAAGGGGATATTAATTATTTATATCAAATACCNTACAACAAAGGTATCAGTATGGCTGATACTTTTCAGTCTGGTATTGATTGGTTTTTGGAGACTTTTTTCTGGAGTCTACAAGGCTTTAATAAGTGGTTTATAGTCGATGTATTATTACCAATGAGAGCCTCATATCTTGCTATGCCGGTTATTGCCACTTTTACGTTGGTGATGGGTGTTGGTTATATTATTGGTGGTATTAGATCAGCACTTGTTGTCGGTGGATTTTTACTATTTATCGCTCTTACTGAGTGGTGGGATAGGGCACTCATTACCTCATATACGGCTACTGTTTGCGTTATTGTATCTGGAGTTATCGGTGTAACTGTTGGAACCCTGTCTGCTAGTAATGATCGAGCAAGTAAAATAGTTTTATTGGTCTGTGACACCTTTCAGACCCTCCCTTCATTTATCTACTTAATTCCAGTTATTATTCTTTTTGGTATAACGGATACCTCTGTGGTTATAGCGATGATTGTATATGCAACTGTTCCAGCTACCCGTTATACAATAGAGGGCCTTAGAAGTGTGCCAAAAGATATGCATGATGCAGGCTCAATGTCGGGCGTTAATCGTATTCAGAGATTAATTAAAATAGAGTACCCTCTTGCCTTTCCTCATATAATGCTTGGACTTAATCAAACGCTTATTTTTGCATTGTTCATGGTCGTTATTGGTGCATTGATTGGTACCGAAGGCTTAGGTCAGGGGATTTTAGAATCCTTGTCAAATAAACAGGGTATAGGAAAAGGACTTGTGCTCGGATTTTGTATCGCCTTTATAGGTTTAGCGGCTGATCATCTTATCCAGACTTGGGCTACAAAAAGAAGAAAGTTATTAGGAATAGATTAGTATTTCTTTCTGAATAATTTTGAAATTTAAGAATTTGGTTGTCAAAAAGTTAAATAACCCTTCTTAATAATTCAAAGCTAAGTGAAATTAATTACTAATTAAATTTTTGTTTCTGTTGATAATATCAATTTTATTCATTATAAATCTGGAGCGTTATAAAAATGAAGATTATTAATGGCAAGCTTCTTGCTGAAAATCTACGAAATAGTATTGCCAATGAAGTAAAGCAATATTCTAGACCTCCTGGTTTGGCTGTGCTCCTTGTTGGCGACAATGAGGCTTCCCAAGTATATGTCAGAAATAAAACAAGAGCTTGTGTTGAGGTTGGCTTTTACTCGGATCAAATTCATAAATCAGCAAATATTACTGAAGAAGAGCTTCTGTCAGAGGTTAATCGACTTAATGAAAATGAAACGATTGATGGTATTTTGGTTCAACTTCCATTACCAAGCCATATTGATTCAAATAGGATTATTGAGGCTATTATTCCTGAAAAGGATGTTGACGGCTTTAGTAGTGAAAATGTTGGTAAATTGAGTCTAAATAAACCATTCATCAGCCCCTGTACACCTAAAGGCATTATGAAGATGCTTGACTCCATTAAATGTGATTTAAAAGGAAAGGATTGCGTCATTATTGGTGCTTCTAATATCGTTGGTAGGCCAATGGCTATGGAGCTTTTAAATGCGGGTGCGACTGTTCAGGTTTGTCATAAAGAAACAAAAGATATCACTCAAAAAACAAAAAGTGCAGACGTCATTATTGCTGCTGCCGGTGTTGCTAATCTTGTCAAATCAGACTGGGTTAAAGATGGAGCGATTATTATTGATGTCGGTATTAATCGCCTAGAAAATGGAAAGCTTGCTGGTGATGTGGATTTTGAAGATGTCAAGGATAAAGTTTCAGCAATATCTCCGGTTCCGGGTGGAGTAGGTCCAATGACTATTGCTGTTCTTCTAGAGAATACTTTAATTGCCTACCAGGCAAAGTTATAAATTAGACCTATAATCTTTAAGCTTTTGTGCAATCCAATGATGAAAGCAGTGGGTCGCACTGTCCATTATTGGTGAAAATTTACCACCGTCGAACATTAGCCCCTTTCTTCCTCTCTGCATTCCTTCAACCACTCCAATGTCTTCGTAAAAAACGTTTTTCCAGAAAACAGCATTTGACTCAATAAGTGATTTTAATTCAGGCATCTCTTCTGGCTTTTTTGCGTAATAAATTGATACGTGCTCAATGGATTTGTTAGTAGAGATAGGCTCAATGATTATTGAGTAGAAGTGGTCTCGATGAACCCCTAAAAGTACATTAGGGTATAGGGCAATGTATTCACTTGTTGTGTCCCATTTCTGTGAAAGGTCTTCAAAGTCTGGGAATACACTTCCATCATCATTTTTAATTTGATTATAGACATACGAGCCTTGTCCTGAGAAATGACCCGATTCTTCTATATGATAGTGGTCTTCAATACTTGAAGTTTTATTAAGCTCTGGGTGAACCCATGGTAGGTGATAGCTTTCACAATAATTTTCGACTGCTAATTTCCAGTTAGTTTCAAGATTAAGGCTGAAAGAGGAGCCTTCTCCGCCAGGATATATTGGTTTGTCAAACTCTGACCATCTTTCAATTGTTTTAGAAGCGTAATCAGAAAATTTTTTGGCGTTATTGGATATGTTTACAAAGATAATGTCTTGCCAGACTGCTGATCTAATTTTAAAGAGACCTAGTTCATCATTTTTTATTGCTTCATGGGTGTTAATATCAGTTCCACCTACCATTGGTGTGGCGCATAAATCACCTTTAAGGTTGTAGCACCAGCTATGATATGGGCATGTAATTACACCTGAAATATTTGTTGGCTCTTCAATTAAGATCATCCCACGATGCCGGCATGTATTCTGGAATACATTAATTTCACCATTTTCATCACGAGCCATTAGTAATGGCATGTCAATAAAACTAGTTGGCTTTACATCTCCAATATTGGGAATATCTTTTCCAAATCCAATTGCAGACCAATTATTAAATAGGATTGCTTTTTTTTCTTCTTCAAAAACCGCATCACTCGTGTAGTGCTCATTAGGGAGGCCTTTTGCTCTATCAGTTGAGGTTAGTACTGAATCTAGATTGCTGAGTGGAATAGCTGGCATTAAGAAAATTAAAACAGAAAAAACGATATGATACTATGAACTTTTATTAATCAGTATTAATTAAATTCCTATAAAAAATTGAATAAATTTCAATAAGTATCATTACCGAGGTTTTCTTGTACACTTAAACTATAAATACCAAGTGATAAGTTTTGTAATCTATGACTTAGATATTAGAAAGTCCCTAAGAATCTTTACATTTTCAGACAGTAGTTCTTCTTTATCACTCATGATGTAGATAGCAGAAGGTGCAGGTATTGAATTTTCACCTAGAACAACAAGTTCGCCACTATCGATTTTTGGTTTACAAAGGTGTCTCCATCCAAGAGCTATACCCATTCCATCACTAGCTGCTTGAAGGCCGATCATGTAATTATTAACATGAGTACCTGGTGAAATTTTTCCTTTGTAGCCGAGTGCATTGAACCAAGCAAACCAATTAGACCAGTTTTTATCCTTGGCTCTAAGATGAATGAGCTGTAATTGTGCCAATTCATCTATACTTGGGTTTGGGTGTTCTTTTGCAAAATGTGGGCTACAAACAGGCACCAATTCATCTTGAAACAGTGTATGTTTTTGATTTGATTCGTTTTCAACATAACCATAGCAGATTTTTAAATCAACCGCCACACCTTGAGAGTCAGGGTTATCAGTAACATGCTGATTTACAGGAATTTCAGGGTGTTGCTTCCAAAACTGGGCCAAGCGGGGTGGTAACCAAAGAAAAGAAACAGCGGTTGTAGCACTTATAATAACCTCTTTGTCGCTAGCAGAGCGCTTCAGGTTTGCAAGTGTCGATGAAATTGCTGTAAAGCTACTTTGAAGTACAGCAAATAATGATTCACCATGATCTGTTAGATTGTTTCCATGATGTTTCCTATCAAAGAGCGAAAGCCCTAATTCAGTCTCCAAGAACTTAATTTGATGGCTTACAGCACCAGGGGTAACACCAAGCTCTTCGGCGGCGCCTTTAAAACTTTTATGGCGAGCCGCAGTTTCAAACGTAGCTAGCGAAGTTAAGGGAGGTAATTTGTAGTATCTACGAGACATAATAGCATCCTAAATGTTGAATACAAGTATACTTGTTTTTAGTGTTATTTGTGCTCAAAATAGGTTATATTAGCATAATACTTATTATGTCTATTTTTTAAAAATAGTAAGTTATTATTAAGTTACTATTTTCTAATTGATTGTTTTATAAGCTTTAATAGACTTTTTTTTATAATATATAAAAAATATTTAGAGTTTTGAAATGTAATTTTATAAGGAACAAGAGTATAATTTTTTTTTAAATACTTCCTAGAATTAATTTCACTTTAGTTTGAATTTTTTAACCATTCATTGCTTCCAATTTGAAGATAATAATGATAATTAAAAAAATTATAATTTACTCAATTTTAAATCCTATTCAATAAACAAATCATAAGGAGATTAGTATGTCTTTACCAAATCAAGCTGAATATGTAATAGTTGGAGCCGGCATCCATGGCTTATCAACAGCCTGGCGTCTAGCAGAGCGTCTAAGCGAAGCAGGTGAAAGTATAGAAAATCGTATTATCATTCTTGATAAATCTGGAATCTCTGCAGGTGCAACTGGAATTGCTTGCGGTGTAGTACGTAATAATTATTTTCAACCTGCAATGCGTAAATTAATGGCACATTCAGTTGATATATGGGAAAGTGATCCAGAGGCTTTTAGCTATCATCCAGTTGGTTATATGCAAATCTCTCCTGAGAGTATGAGGGAAGATGTTAAGCAAATTCATTCAGAGCAACAAGCAATCGGTTATGAGAGTGTCTTTATTGAAGGGGAAGATGAATCTCGCGAATACATGCTAAATATGTTTGATGATTGGCAAGCAAAAGGGATAACGTCTGTCTTACATGAGAAAAAAGGTGGTTATGCAAATAACACCAAGGCCATGTATGGTTTAGCAAAAAAAGTTGAAGATCTTGGAGTAAGGATTATTACTGGAGTTGAGGTAACAGGATTCTCTAGAGGCGATAATAATATGGTTACTGCTGTTGAAACTTCACAAGGCTCAATCGCTTGCAAAAAAGTTGTTATTGGCGCTGGTCCATGGGTTAGAGATTTTTGGAGTATGTTAGATTTACCTGCAAGAATTGAAGTTAAGGATTTAGATGGAAATGTTCATAATGACGTCGATATGTGGCGTTTTTGGCAGTTAGAAGAAGGTGTATTAAGGGTTGATCCAGAACTTCTTAAAACGAATGATGGAAAAATGCCACCAGTTCTGCATGTTGATACAGATGCGCCATTATATTCTGATGTAGATGGCTCTTTGATTACTGACCAGATGTGGGGCATCTATTATAAACCTGATTGGCATTTTGGTGGTATTCAGGGTGGTGCTTCTCCTTATGAAATTAAAAAACCTGCAGAGGATGTATTGATTGACCCATACGGGCCCTCAAGTCCTGAGTTTGTCTCAGGTCCAGAATTTGCTCATATGTGGGTTTCTGCGCTTGCACATTGCCATAAAAGATTTGAAGGCACAATGCCAAAGTACCATAAAGAACCTTCAGGCGGCGTTGGCTGTTTCACTGCGGATAGTTTTCCTGTAATTGATACATTCAATGAAAATGTAACAATCATTGCTGATAGTAATCATGGTTATAAAATGCTTGGTGTTGGTTGTTTAGTTGCTGAGGAGTTATTGGGTGAAAAGCAAGAACTTTTAGAACCATTCAGGTTTAGTCGCTTTAAAGAAGGCAAACTTCATCCAGTATCCAATAGTCCTTATCCTTGGAGTTAAAACGGTGAGCAAAACTCGTTATTCTGCCTTTAAGGTATTAAAAGAAGCATTAACCGGTCACAAAGGTTGGGGACCAACTTGGCGTGATGCTGAACCAAAAACTGATGGCTATGATGTTATCATTGTTGGCGGAGGTGGTCATGGTTTGGCGACTGCTTATTATCTAGCAAAAAATCATGGAATAACCAATGTAGCTGTTCTTGAAAAAGGCTGGATAGGCTCTGGTAATGTTGGTAGAAACACAACCATTATTCGTTCAAACTATTTACTCCCAGGTAACGAACCATTTTATGAATTGTCTATGCAGCTTTGGGAAAACCTAGAGCAAGACTTAAACTACAACGCAATGGTATCTCAGCGCGGAATTATGAACTTAATTCACTCGGATGCTCAGAGAGACGCATTTATAAGAAGAGGGAATGCAATGCTTTTTGCAGATGCTGGCTGTGAGTTTATCGAAGCGAAAGAAGTCAAGGAAAGATATCCATTCTTAGATATGGATAATCCGAGATTCCCAATTAAGGCGGCCCTCGCTCAGCCTCGCGGCGGAACAGTTCGTCATGACGCGGTTGCATGGGGTTATGCAAGAGGGGCGAGTGATCTTGGCGTTGATATTATTCAGAACTGTGAGGTGACTGGTTTTAATATTGAGAATGGAAAATGTCTCGGTGTTCAAACCACTAAAGGTGAAATTAAAGCGGGCAGAGTTGGCGTATGTGTTGCAGGCTCTTCTGGCAAGGTTATGGCGAAAGCAGGTATTAAACTACCAATTGAAAGTCATGTTCTTCAGGCCTTTGTAACCGAAGGTTTAAAGCCGGTTATGGATAATGTTATCACTTTTGGTGCAGGTCATTTCTATTGTTCTCAGTCTGACAAGGGTGGCCTTGTTTTCGGTGGTGATATTGATGGTTATAACACTTATGCTCAGAGGGGTAACTTACCAGTTGTTGAGGATGTATGTTCTGGCGGTATGGCCATTATGCCTTCAATAGGACGTGCAAGGCTATTAAGAATGTGGGGCGGACTTATGGACATGTCGATGGACGGATCTCCATTCATTGACAACACAGAAATTGATGAGTTGTTCTTTAATGGGGGTTGGTGTTATGGTGGTTTTAAGGCGACACCAGCAAGTGGTTATTGTTATGCACATTTATTGGCAACTAATAACCCACATGAGGTCGCAACAGCATACAAACTGGATCGCTTTAGGCGCGGTGCTATTATTGATGAAAAGGGCGTCGGTGCTCAACCTAACTTACACTAAGGAGGACGTAACATGATTATTAATCATCCACTGCTAGGTCCTCGAGATTCAGAAGAATTTGTCTATCTTGGATCGACTGACCTTATAAATAGACCCACTAATTGGGAAGATGAAGCCTCTGCTGAGGACTTCTATCAATATCAATACATCAGAGAAAATATCGCTGGTGATCATCAAGAGCTTTGGTATCACGAGCAGGGTGATCAGTCTTGGCTGGTCGTTACCAGGAACACTTTAACACATGAGATTAAAAATGTTGAGCTTGCTCAAGATGTCTCAAGAGCAATGGGTCGTGGAAAATGAGTCAAACACATAGAAAAGATGGCGGTCTTATAGACCAAGATAAAACGATTACCTTTACTTTTAATGGACAAATATTAAGAGGCTGCGAGGGAGACACG
>JGI26243J51142_1001083_pt1 | contig 11505 bp, 9 predicted proteins | sample SaaInlV_130m_DNA_FD_51142 | JGI IMG/M metagenome (IMG submission 51142)
GCAGTTATGCAATTTGGTGATTGGGGAGTTGAAGCTTCAGAGGCTATCAGGGTAACAGAAAGTGGAAGTGAATTATTTTGTAATATGAGCAAAGAACTGTATATTAAATAAATTGCTTGATTATCAATCTAACTAATGTTTTAAAGACCTATGGCTAATGATCACTTCGTAAGATTCGAAAATGTAGATAAAAGCTATGATGGCAAATTACTTGTCGTCAAAGGTTTAAATTTAGATATTGGAGAGGGTGAGTTTGTTACAATGCTTGGGCCATCTGGTTCAGGTAAAACAACATGTTTAATGATGTTAGCTGGATTTGAAACTCCTACTAATGGACAAATTTATTTAGATAACAAAGTTATCTCTGATATTCCTCCGCATAAAAGAGGAATTGGAATGGTATTTCAAAATTACGCTTTGTTTCCACATATGACTGTTTATGAAAATTTAGCATTCCCGTTAAGAGTTAGAAAAATACCAAAAGATGAAGCTGACAAAAAAGTTGATAAAGCATTATCAATGGTATCTCTTCAAGGTTTTGAAGCAAGAATGCCAATGCAATTATCAGGTGGTCAACAACAAAGAGTAGCAGTTGCAAGATCACTAGTGTTTGATCCAAAACTAGTGCTTATGGACGAACCTTTAGGTGCGTTAGATAAAAATTTAAGAGAAAGTATGCAATATGAAATTAAACATATTCATGAAAGTATTGGTGTAACAGTTGTATACGTTACTCATGATCAAACTGAAGCTCTAACAATGTCCAATCGAATTGCAGTATTCAATGATGGTAAAGTTCAACAACTTTCTAGTCCAGATGAATTATATGAAAGACCTGTTAACTCGTTTGTTGCAGAGTTTATTGGTGAAAATAATACTTTTGGAGGAGAAATAATAGATGTTTCAGGTGATAAATGTAAGGTAAAGTTAAATTCAGGTGCCGAAATATTAGCGAACCCTATTGTTGCCAAATCAAAAGGTGAGAAAACAACAGTATCATTAAGACCTGAAAGAGCATTAATTGATCCACAGACTACAATGGACAATAATCACAAAGGTAAAATTGAAGAAGTTATTTATCATGGCGATCACACAAGATTAAGAGTAGACCTATTGGGTAATAAACAATTTATTCTTAAAGTTCCAAATAGCTCAAGTGGAATGGATATTAAAGCAGGAAAAGAAATTAATATTGGCTGGAATAGTGTTGACTGTAGAGCTTTAGACCCAAAATAAGTATTTAAATTTTTTCTAAAAATAAAGGCAAATTAGCCATAATCAGCTGTTGACTAAGCTAGTCTATATTGTTTTACTTTCACTTTATAAAAACTAAACGTTAACGTTAAATAGGAGAATAAATGAAAAAATTAAGTAAATTATTACTTGCTCTTTCTTTTGTACTTTCTGTAACAACTTCAGCATTTGCAGTTACTGTAGTGTCTTGGGGTGGAGCTTANACAGAGTCACAAAAATTAGGGTATGGTGATCCTACAGCAGCAAAATTAGGAATACCTGTTAATTGGGTAGACTACACTGGTGGATTATCAGAAATTAAAGCTCAAAAAGAAGCTGGAGCAATAACTTGGGACATCATTGATGTATATGCAAAAGATACAATTATTGGATGTGACGAAGGAATTTTCCATGAATTCGATTTTGATAAAGACTTCTCAGCTGCTCCAGATGGAACACCTGCAAGTCAAGACTTCTTTACAAGCATGCCTTCAAAATGTGCAGTTGGAAACATTCTGTACTCTTGGAACTTCGCTTATAATGATGATAAAATTGGAAGCAAAAAACCAANAACTATTAAAGACTTTTTCAACACTAAAAAGTTTCCAGGCAAAAGAGCAATCTATAAAGGCGCAATGTCTAACTTAGAAATTGCACTTGTAGCTGATGGAGTAAAAGCTAGCGGAGCACAAGCTGGTGGAGATTTACTTTACAGAAAAATGGAAGGTTCTGGTATTGATAGAGCTTTAAATAAAATTAAAAAACTTTGTACAGATCCAAACGGTGGATGTGTATTCTGGAATGCTGGTGCTCAACCACCAGAACTACTAGCTAACGGTGAAGTAGTAATGGCAACAGGTTGGAATGGTAGATTCTTTAACGCACAAATGGAAGGAACTCCAATTGTACAAGTATGGGATGCTCAAATTCTTGACTATGAGTATTTTGCATTAGTTAAAGGTGGTCCAGGTTATGCTGATGGTAGTGCTTTAAAAGTACTTGCTGAAATGACTAGTACTGAAGGTTTAGCAGGAAGTGCTAAGTATATTGCTTACGCTCCTTGGAGAAAATCTTCAATTGCTATTATGGAAGCTGGAGAACCTTGGTTTAAAGATGGTAAAACTAACATGGTACCTCATATGCCAACNAATCCTGCTAACTTAAAAAGCCACATTCTTATGAATCCTGACTTCTGGGCAGATAACCAGGACGAGATTAATGAGAAATGGGAAGCAATGAAAGCTGGTCTATAATTTAGTTTTATAGATTAAAATTTTATTATAATATTAGGGCGGTTACGAAAAATAACCGCCCTTTTTTTTTAAATTATGAGCAAAGAACAAATTTTATCATCAGACGGAATACCTTTAGAACAAAGTCTTAAAAAGGCTGAAAGAAAAAATAAATTAAAAGCAGTTTTGCTTGTAGCNCCTTTATTTTTATTTATCTTAATTATCTACGTTTTTCCAATAGGAGANATGTTNTTTAGGAGNGTTGATGATCGTATGATTACAAANATGCTTCCTAAAACATTTGACGCAATGGAAAAGTGGGATGGAAATGATTTACCAGATGAGCCNGTTTATAAAGGACTTTATGAAGACTTAACTTATTTGAAACAAAATAAAACTTATGGAAAAATTATAGCTAGATTAAATTATGAAAAATCAGGATTTAGTAGCTTAATAAAAAAAACAGTTAGAAAAATTAGCAAGTTTGAAGAAGGTAATTATAAAGAGCAGTTTATTAAAGTTCATAAAAGATGGAGCCAACCTGAATATTTGGTTGCTTTAAAAAATGCATCTCCAAATTGGTCATATGCAAAATATCTTAAAGGTGTGGATATGACGTTTGATCAAGATAGAAACATAGTTAGTGTTGAAGAAGAAAGAAGAATTTATAAAATTTTATGGATGAGAACATTGAATGTAGCTTTTTGGGTTACAATTTTTTGTTTTATTCTTGCTTATCCAATTTCACATTTGTTAGCAACCCTACCAATGAAATATAGTAATTTATTAATGATCTGCGTACTACTTCCTTTTTGGACATCATTATTAGTCAGAACTTCTAGCTGGATGGTTTTGCTTCAACAACAAGGTCCAATAAATGATTTAATTGTATGGATTGGTTTAGCAGCTGACGACAATAGACCTGAATTAATGTATAATGTAATCGGAACATTTGTGGCGATGACTCAAATATTATTACCTTTTATGGTTTTACCACTTTACAGTGTGATGAAAACTATATCTCCAAGTTTAATGAGAGCAGGAAAATCATTAGGTGGGACACCACTTGTTTCATTTGTAAAAATTTATTTCCCTTTAACTATTCCTGGTATTGGTGCTGGATGTTTATTGGTATTTATTTTAGCTATTGGTTACTACATAACTCCTGCATTAGTTGGAGGTGCAAGTGGGTCTTTAATTAGTAACACTATTGCTTATCATATGAAAAGTTCGTTAGACTGGGCTTTTGCGTCTGCTCTTGGCACAATGCTATTAGTTGGAGTTTTAGCAATTTATTGGATTTATAACAAACTTGTTGGAATAGATAATATTAAATTAGGATAATTTATGGCATTACCAAATCACACACCTTTAAATTATAGAATATGGCATTATACATATTTAACTTTTTGTGGATTTGTATTCTTTTTTTTAATTGCACCTTTATTTGTAATTTTACCACTTTCATTTAACGCTGAACAATACATTCACTTTTCAGCTAAAATGTTAGCACTGGATCCTGAAGGTTTTTCTTTAAGGTGGTATGAAGACATGATTTATGGAACTAAAAATCCATGGGGTTTGGCCACTAAAAATAGTTTATTTATAGCTTTCTTTGCAACAATTGGATCGACAATTCTTGGAACAGTAGCTGCCTTAGGTTTAAGCAGCAGACATATGCCTTATAAAGCAGCATTCATGGCTTTGTTAATTTCACCAATGATTGTTCCATTAATTATTTCAGGTACTGCAATATTTTTCTTTATGGCAAAAGTTGGTTTATCAGCCACTCATACGGGAATTATTTTATCACATATTATTTTAGGTACACCATTTGTAGTAATTACAGTGACAGCAACTTTGTCAGGTTTTGATCATAGTGTAACACGTGCTGCCGCAAGTTTAGGTAGTAACCCAGTAAATACATTTATGAAAATAACACTACCTTTAATTATGCCAGGTGTGATTTCTGGTGCATTATTTGCTTTTGTAACCTCATTTGATGAAGTTGTAGTTGTATTGTTTTTAGCTGGCTTAGAGAATACAACTATCCCAATTCAAATGTGGGTAGGATTAAGAGAACAGTTAAGTCCAACTATAATGGCGGTTGCAACATGTTTGATTGTAATGTCTACTTTAATTCTAGTTACAGCAGAACTTCTAAGAAGAAGATCTGAAAGGCTAAGAGGAATTAATAGATAATTAATTAACAGTCTCTATAATTGTTGCTATACCCATACCAAATCCAATACATTGAGTAGCTAAAGCATATTTTTTATTTTCTCTTACCAATAATTCTGCTGCTTTTCCTGTAATTCTTGCACCAGTTGCCCCAAGNGGGTGACCTAGAGATATTGCNCCACCATCAAGATTGACTTTCTTGATATCAATTTCTAAATCCTTAATGCAAGCTAATGATTGAGATGCAAAAGCTTCATTAAGTTCAATAATATCAATATCTTTAATTGATAAGTTTGCTCTTTTTAAAGCTTTTCTAGTCGCACCAATAGGTCCTAATCCCATATAATCTGGATCACATCCTTCAACCGCAGTAGAGACAATTCTTCCTAAAATTTCTAAATTATTATCTTTAGCGTATTGCTCTTCACATATAAGTGTCGTTGCTGCACCATCTGTTAAAGGAGATGAAGTTGCTGCTGTAACAGTTCCATTTTCATCAAAGATAACTTTTAAGCCATCTAATATTTCTTGATTAGAATTAGGCCTAATCCCTCCATCTATTAAACAATTATTTATTTTTGTAATTTCTTTTTTAAACTTCCCTTTTGATTGTGCCTCATAAGCTTTTTGATGACTTGAAATTGCAAACTCTTGTTGAGATCTTCTATCAATAGAATATCTTTTTGCTACGTTTTCTGCGGTAGTACCCATTGTAAAATATAAATGAGAATTTTCAGTATCTGATTTAGGATAAGGCAAAGGGTTAAAACCAGTAGTTACTCTAGTCATGCTTTCTACACCTCCACAAATAAAAGCTTTACCTGCGCCCATTGAAATTTTTCCAGCAGCAATATGAATAGCTTCCATTGAAGATCCACACCATCTATTAACTGTTGTCCCAGCTGTTTTTATATCCATATCACTTAAGAAAGTTACAATTTTACCTATATTAAAACCTTGCTCTCCTTCTGGAAAAGCACAACCAATAATCACATCTTCTATATCTTTTTTATTTATTTGAGTTTTTGAAATAAGATTTTTGATAACTTCTGATAATAATTCATCAGGCTTAACATTTATTAACGCACCCTTTTTAGCAATAGTGAAAGGAGATCTAGAATAGCCTGCAATAACTGATTTAAACATTTTGTTAATATATATATTTATTCAATTATTGGTAGAGAGATTATATTAGTAATTGTCTTTAATAGATTTTGTTATAGTGTCCACATTTTATGGATATCAAAAAAGTTGTAGTTATTGGATCAGGTACAATGGGTAGTGGAATAGCTGCTCATTTATGCAATGCTAAAGTCCCTGTAACTTTATTAGATCTTACTACTGAGATTTCCAAAAAAGCTAGAGATAGAATTTTCAAATCAAAACCCCCGCTGCTATTAGATAAATCGCAAATTGATCATATCAAAGTAGGAAATATCAATGATAATTTTGATGTGGTTAAAGAGGCTGATTGGGTAGTTGAAGCAGTAGTTGAGAGAATTGATATTAAACATAATATATACGAAAAAATTTTTAAAAATAGAAAAGAGGGAGCTATTGTTTCATCCAATACTTCATCTATTCCTATTAAGGTTTTATCTGAAAAATTAACAACAGAAGAAAAAAAAGATTTTTGTATCACTCATTTTTTTAATCCAGTCAGATACATGGGGCTATTAGAGATCGTTAAAAATGAGAATAATGATTTAGCTAAAATAAACTCTTTAAAGAAGTTTTGTGAAATAGAATTAGGAAAAGGAGCAATTGTTTGTAATGATTCTCCAGGATTTCTAGGAAATAGAATAGGTGTTTTTGCTATGCAAGTTGCAATGACTGAAGCCTTTAAAATGAAATTAAGTATTGAAGAAGCTGACGCAATATTTGGAAGACCAATGGGAATTCCAAAGACAGGAGTTTTTGGCCTTTATGATTTGATTGGAATTGATTTGATGGCCGATGTTTTAAAAAGTTTTATTAAAGAATTATCAGAAAATGATCCTTTTCAAGAAGTTGCAAAGGAAATTCCTCTAGTAAAAAAATTAATTGAAACAGGTTATACTGGTCGAAAAGGTAAGGGCGGTTTTTACCGGATGAATAAAACTGGTGCAACTAAGGTTATGGAAGCAATTAACCTTGAAACTGGTGAGTATTCTTCAAGTCAAAAAATTAATATTGGTTCTGATAAAGTTGATTTAAGATCTTTAATCTCAAGAGAGGATAAATTTGGTAAGTATGCCTGGTCTGTTATTTCTAAAATTATAAAATATTCATCTTCATTAGTTCCTGGAATTACTAAAGATTTTAATGACATAGATGAAGCGATGAGATTAGGCTTTAATTGGGCAAAAGGCCCATTTGAAATGTTAGAAGAAATCGGTGTTGAAAATTTTTTTAATAAGATAGATTTATTTCAAGGAAATGAGTTTTTAGAAAATTTATCTAAAAGCAAAAACCAAGATTTTTATGGTTCACGACAAAAATATACTGAGATTGAAACATTGGGAAAAGTTAAGAAAAAAGCTATCAGTATGGATGGAAATAATTCAGCTCAAGTTTATCGTTTTCAAGATTATAATATAGTTGAGTTTACTACTAAAGCTAACGCACTTGATTATGATTCAATGGATGCTCTTAAAAAAGCAACTGATAAACCTCTAATTATTATCAATGAGAGCATGCAATTTTCTGCTGGAGTAAATTTAACTTATACGATGGATTTTGCGAACAAAGGGGATTTCAAATCAATTGAAAAATTTATTAAATATTTTCAAGAAATATGTAAGCACTTAAAATATTCTGAGCACCCAGTAATCTCAGCTCCATCAGGTTTAACTCTTGGTGGAGGATTTGAAGTGATGGTTCAAAGTAATTTTGTAGCTTCACATACAAATATTGTTGTTGGTTTGGTAGAGACTATTGTTGGTTTAATTCCAGCTGGAGGTGGATGTAAGGAAATGTTGGCTAGATGGCTTGATACAGAAGAAGCTAAAAAAGATGCAAATTATGCTCCTCTTAAAGTATTCGATATAATTGGGTATGGTAAGACAGCAACCTCTTCTGTTGAGGCTGAGCCAATGAAATACTTAAAACCTGAAGATAAAAAAATTATGAATAGAAACAGCTTGTTAGAAGTTTCAAAGGAAATTTTAAAAAATAATAAAGACTTCAAATCACCATCTGAGACAAAATTTAATCTTCCAGGAAAAACAGTGCTTCCTGAAATGAATAAGATTTTAGATAAGTTATATAATGACAAAGTAATTCTAGATCACGGTTTAAAAGTAGCACAGGAATTAGCTCACGTGTTAAGTGGTGGTGACACCACAATTGACAAAGCATTATCAGAAGATGATTTATATAAGTTAGAATTAAATGCTTTCATGAGATTAATTGAGACCAAAGAAACTCAAGATAGAATTAAGCATACACTTGCAACAGGTAAGCCACTAGTTAATTAATTTTTACTTAAACATCCTTACTGTATTTATAAAATCAGGTCTAAGGACATATTCAGATCTATGAAAATATCTAATTTTTTCTAAAGCTTTAATACCATAAATCACTTTTCCAATAGGAGTATATTCGCCTTCAAATAAAGGCTCATTATCAAGAATAATAAAAAACTGACTATCTTCAGTATCATATTTTAAAGATCTCGCTAAACCAACTGTACCTCTTTCAAAATTAAACTNAGCATCAACCTCTGATTTAATAGTACCAAAATCTGATCTCCCAGTTCCAATTTTTCCATAATCTAATTGATCTTTTTTACCAAACTCAAGATCNCCAGCNTGAACCANTTTATCTTTAATTACTCTGTGAAAAGCAACATTATCATATGCCNTTAAATTAATTAATTTTCTAAATCTCTCAACTCCATTTGGAGATATTTCAGGATAAAGTTCAATTATAACATTTCCACACTCAACATTAAGAACAACAATATTATTTGGTTTCTCAAAATTAATTTTTTGTGGATCGAAATCTTTTACAAACAAACACTTATTTTTTATAACAATAGTAAAACCTAAAGCAAAAACTCCAACTAGTACTAAAAAAATAAAAATTAATTTTTCATGTAATGAGGCTTTAACTTTTTTTATCATGCTTAAAATACAAAAGTATTATCAATTTCTTTTAATTTATCTTTAATAAATTTAATTTTTTTATTCAAAATTTTATCATCTGAAATTTCATAATTCCCAGTTATTAAATGAGAATATACTTCAGCCATATCTTCAGATGGTATTGTCATTGAATATTCCGTAAAAAAACCATTAGTATTTTTATAAGTATCAAGCCCTAATTTTTTTGAGCAAGTAGAGCAATCTACATATTTAAAATTTGGCTCATTAAATTTTTTCCACTCATCATCATCAAATAATTCTTTATATCCATCGTTAATAATATGAAATAACTCATGGTGCATTACCCTTTCAAAATATTTTTCATTAAATTTTATATCTATAATTAATGTTTTCATTACATGATCTGGAATTCCGGCTGTATTTATTCCTGAAATAGATAGGTTTTCACACATGACGATATATTTAAGATTAATCTTTCTTAAAAATTCTTTTGAATATCTTTTCAAATTGTTAGATATTATTTGGTATTTTTCATCATACGTTTTTTTATCTGAGTTGCTGCAAGCTATATTTTTTTGAATACCAAGTCTAAAGGGTTTGATTGCATAAAAATATTTAAGTTTATTTGGAGTTTTTAATTCATAGATTTCTAAATTTGGGATTTTGATTAGATTATAAATAGAATTAGAATTTGCTGAAGTTATTAAAAAAAATGATATTAAAACTAGCTTAAAAATCCTCATATATATAATTTAGATGATATTAGATTTAAAAAGAATGTGGTACATTTTGTTTATAAATGAAAAAAGAACGTAATAAAAATCCAGTTCAACCTGTTAGTGGAACTAAAGTTCCAAGGTTTGCCGGTCCGTCAACTTTTGCAAGATTACCAGAATTAAGAGATGTTGAAAGTTGTGATGTTGCAATTGTAGGAGTTCCATTTGATGCTGGTACAAGTTATAGACCTGGCGCAAGATTTGGCCCACAAAGTATTCGTCAAGCTTCAAGACATTTGAGAACTAATTATCATCCAAGTTATGATGTAGAACCTTTTAAAGTTCAGCAAGTAGCAGATGCTGGCGACATCACCTGCAATCCTTTTAGTATTGATGAAGCTATAAAACAAATCGAAGCTGGAGCTACAGATTTATTAAATAAAGTAGGTGGTATAATTAGTTTAGGCGGTGATCACACAATAGCAGTACCACTTCTTAGAGCAATTAATAAAAAATGTAATGGACCAGTTGCCCTAGTTCATTTTGATGCACATTTAGATACTTGGGATACTTATTTTGGTGCTCCTTATACACACGGAACACCTTTTAGAAGAGCAAGAGAAGAGGGATTATTTTTAGATGATGCTTCTATGCACGTAGGTATTAGAGGTCCACTTTATAGTAGAGATGATATTAAAAATGATGAAAGTTTTGGATTTAAGATAATTCATTGTGATGAATTTCAAACTGAGGGAACAGATAAAATTGCAGAGAGAATTAAAAAGAGAGTAGGTGATAATCCTTTATATTTATCAATAGATATTGATGTACTTGATCCTGCTTTTGCACCAGGCACAGGAACACCCGAGATTGCTGGAATGACCACAAGAGAGATGGTGAATGTTTTAAGAGGACTTTCAGGATTAAATTTAGTATCTGCTGATGTGGTAGAAGTCTCACCAGCATACGATCATGCTGAAGTTACATCATTGGCGGCTGCAACAATTGTTTACGAATTAACAAATCTATTTGCAAAATCATAAAGAAAGGATAGTTTCTCAAAATGTTAGATAAGAAAAAATTTTATATAAATGGTGAATGGGTTTCTCCAAAAAAACCTAACGACATAAAAGTAATAGATCCTTCAACAGAAGAAGAATGTGCAGTAATATCTTTAGGTGGAGTTGAGGATGTTAATGATGCGGTAAGTGCTGCTACAAAAGCTTTTGAGACTTGGGCATTTTCTTCAAAAGAAGAAAGATTAAAATATTTAGAAGCTTTGTACGATGTGTATAAAAAGAGATGGGCAGATATGGCTCAAGCAATTTCTCTTGAAATGGGAGCGCCAATAGATTTTTCAACTCAGCTTCAAGCTGGTACAGGGGCAAGTCATATCAAAACATTTATTAAGGTATTAAAAGAATATAATTTTGAAGAAAATCTTGGAGAACATGCGCCCAACTGTAAGATTTTACATGAACCAAAGGGAGTTTGTGCATTAATTACTCCATGGAATTGGCCAATGAACCAAACATGTTTAAAAGTAATTCCTGCAATAGCGAGCGGATGTACTATGGTTCTTAAACCATCGGAAATTTCACCTCTATCTTCTATGATATTAGCTGAAATGATAGATGAAATTAAATTACCAAAAGGTGTGTTTAATTTAGTAAATGGGGATGGAGCAGTTACAGGTAATACTTTAACAAGTCATCCAGATGTAGATATGATTTCTTTTACTGGATCTACTAGAGCTGGAGCTTTAATTTCTGAAAACGCATCAAAAGATTTTAAGAGAGTAAGTCTAGAGCTTGGAGGAAAAGGGGCAAATATTATTTTTAAAGACGCAGATGCTGAAGCAGTAGAGAGAGGAGCTTTAAGATGCTTTAGAAATACAGGTCAATCTTGTAATGCACCAACAAGAATGCTAGTTGAAAAATCAATGTATGATGAGGCAGTTGAGAGAGTTAAAAATTTTGCTAATTCAATGAAAGTTGATGTTGCAACAAAAGAAGGAGATCACATTGGACCAGTGGTTTCTAAAACTCAGTTTGA
>JGI26243J51142_1001120_pt1 | contig 11269 bp, 9 predicted proteins | sample SaaInlV_130m_DNA_FD_51142 | JGI IMG/M metagenome (IMG submission 51142)
GCCATTGAATATTTTTAAATTAGCCGTTCTTGTTTCCGGACGCGGTTCTAACTTACAAGCCATAATGGACAGTATTGACCGAGAAGAATTGGACGCTCATCTTTCCATAGTAATTAGCAACACAAAAGATGCCATGGCCTTAAAACGAGCTGAAAAGCATGAAATAAAAACAATTTTCATCGATCCCTCTAACTACTCAAGTAGCAAAGAATACGACAAAGCACTCGTTTTAAAATTAAAAGAGTTTTCCATTGACCTCATCTGTCTTGCTGGGTATATGCGTATTCTAGGAGAAGAGATTATACAGACNTTTGAAAAGAAAATTATAAACATACACCCTTCCCTATTACCAGCGTTTCCGGGTTTGAATGCTCAAAAACAGGCTATAAATCATGGGGTTAAGTTTTCTGGATGTACTGTCCATTTCGTCGACTCCGGAGTTGATAGCGGACCTATTATTCTACAAACAGTAGTCCCAGTTTACGATAACGATGACGAAAAATCTCTCTCTAAACGAATCCTGGAACAAGAACATTACCTTTACCCAAAAGCAATTAAAATGATCCAGGAAAACAAAATTAGATTAAATGGTAGAACCGTGACGAGCAAAACAATTTAACGCTGTATACTCCACTAAGGTGTTCATGAAAAGACAAACCAAAGTTTTATTTATTTTTATTTTATATTGGCATGTTCCCGCGTGGGCTCTTAGTCATGAATTGGCAACTGTTAAGGCGATTCAGAAAAATTACGATTCAGTTCTAACCTTAAAAGCAAACTTCGAGCAGAAGGCCTTCGTTAAGATGTTAAATAGAACCGAAGTTACCCGAGGAACTGTCCAGATAAAAAAACCAGGTAAAATGAAATGGGTATACAGCTCTCCAGACCCACAAGTTCTCATTAGCAATCAAAAAAATTTATGGCTTTACACGCCAGAAGAAGAACAAGTCACAAAAATGCCTATTGAAAGTGTGTACTCGTCAAACACTCCTGCTCTATTCCTTGCGGGACAAGGAATTTTGACAGACATCTTTAACGTTGTGCGGGTTCTAACTGAAAAAGATAAATTTGTCGCTGTTTTCACCCCGAAAGAAGTTGAAAGTAGTTTGAGCCGCCTTGTGCTTCGAGCAAACAAAAATAACTACCAAATCACAGGAGCGACCGTGTATGATAAACTTGGAAACAAAACTTCTATTAAGTTTCGATCCATCCGTATCAACGAGAAAATACCAGAAAACGTTTTCAACTTCAAGGTTCCTGCCGGAGTAGAAATACAAGACTTTACACCTAGCCCTTAGATTACTATGTTTGAAATTTCATCTATATCTCTCGATGCTGTATCAGCCTTTGGTCTTAAAACATTCGCATTTCTAGTGGGCTTAGCCGCCCTTATCTTTGTCCATGAGTTAGGACATTTTCTTGCTGCCCGAAAATGCGGTGTTATCGTAGAAAAATTCTCCATAGGGTTTGGCAAAAAACTATTCGGGACAACCTCCCAAGGCACCGAATTTATTATTTCAGCTATTCCTCTAGGCGGTTACGTCAAAATGAAAGGTGAGGAACTTGGCGAAGAAACAAATGAAGAAGGCTCATTCTCAGCTGCACTACCACAGCATCGCCTTCTAATAGCTTTTGCCGGCCCATTCTTCAATTTTCTATTTGCTTTAGCTATCTACGTGTTTGTGTACATGGCAGGAGTTGAAACCATAGGTCCAGTAATTGGAACCGTAAAAACAAATTCACCTGCCCTCGAGGCAGGTCTTCAGACAGGCGACAAGGTAATATCCGTTAATAACAAGCCAATTCGATTCTGGAGCGAACTACAAAAGAAAGTCTATAATTCGCCCGGAAAGAAACTCGATTTTCAAATTGAACGTTTGACAAAAGGAATCATTAATTTAGAAATCACACCCATCACAGAANAAATCAAGAACCTTTTTGGCGATACAGAGCAAGTCGGTCTAATCGGCATAACCCCACTTTCGAACACTATTAGCTACNTCAAGAAAGAAAGTGCAGCNGAAAAAGCGGGNCTTCAACTTAATGATCGTATTATNGCCGTAGGAGNCACCAGGATATTTGGCTGGTCGGATCTTAGACCTGCGGCGGTGGACAAACCAGGAAAATTATTGACTTTCAAAATTCGACGNAATGGGACAGAAATACTGATACCCCTAGCCCCGACCCTAAAAACAATTAAAGATNAAAATGGAAAAGACTTAGAAATTGGGGAAATTGGCATTGGAATGAGTGGTCACATGGTACTTGAGCAGTATGGTTTGCTTGGTTCGATCGTAAGAGCGGTGAAAGAAACTTGGGAGATGACTGCCTTGATCGCGATCAGCGTCCAAAAAATGCTGTTTGGATCAATTCCAGCAGACCAAATTGGTGGCCCTATAATGATCTTTCAAATTTATGGAGAACAAGCCGAGCAAGGCTTCAATGAATTCATTAGACTAACAGCTTTGTTAAGCATCAACCTTGGCTTGATTAACTTACTTCCAATTCCAATTTTAGATGGGGGACATATTTTATTTTTTCTCATAGAAATAATTAAAGGGCGACCTGTGAGTGAAAAAAACAGAGAACTGGCTCAGCAGGTAGGGCTTTTTATGCTAATAAGTTTAATGGTATTTGCTTTCTACAATGACATAGTGCGAGTAATCAATTAGGCAAGATCCTACGACCATTTAAAAAGTGGATTCTATATCACAATTAGAAAGTCTAAAAAAAATCGCAGCGGAACTTTCAATCGATATAATAACCGTTAGTTTGTTCGACCCTGAAATTGTAGTTACAAGTGGTCACTGTAAGGTGAAGGGAAAAAACACCATCATAATTGATAGCTTGCTTTCAAGCCAAGAACAGAATGAAGTCATTATCCAAGTCCTAAAAAAGTTTAATATAGAATCAATTTACCTACCGCCATGGATTCGTGAGCGCCTTGAACCCGAAAATTCTATTTAAAATCAAATGACACTCTTGAATAATATTCTTCCTGAGGTACGCCGCGGGAAATTAAAAGCACTTCTTAGTAAAAAGGAGATCGTCCGAGCACTTGAAGCCCACAATGGACTAAGTGGTATTATTGCAAATAATGCGTGTATTGAAGGGCAATCTAATCAAATCCCAGTCCAAAGAGAATTTGATGCAATATGGGAAAGCAGTCTGACCGACTCCGCATCAAAAGGGCACCCCGACATAGAAGTTGTTAGCTTTGATTCAAGGCTTCAATCTATTAATGAAATTTTAGCTGTTACCCATAAGCCAATGATAGTTGATGGCGATACGGGAGGGGACGCTAATAATTTTGAGTATATGGTCACCAAACTTGAGAGGGCTGGTGTTTCTGCCGTCATTATCGAAGATAAAGTTTTTCCAAAACGAAATAGTCTGGAACCAGGCGTTCAGCAAATGCTTCAAGAACCTGAGATATTCAGCCAAAAAATCCAACGCGGTAAAAGTGTTCAAATATCAACCGACTTTATGATTATAGCCCGACTAGAAAGCTTAATAGCTGGAAAAAGTATGGATGACGCGCTCTTTAGAGCTCAAGCCTATCTGGAAGCGGGTGCTGACGGTGTGATGATCCATTCTAAAGAAAAAACCCCTGCCCAGATTATGGAATTCGCGGAGCACTACCAGAAAATGACTCAAAAAATAAACTGCAAAAAACCAATGGTCTGTGTACCAACAACATACAATACCATTACCGAAGATGAGTTGCGTGCTGCCGGATTTGACATTATTATTTACGCCAACCACCTTTTAAGAAGCGCTAATAAGGCAATGGAAGAAACTGCTCGCACCATACTTCTTAATCAACGATCATTTGAAGTTGACCCGACCTGTTCTCCCGTCCGCGAAATATTTCAAACAGTAGGGTTTCTTGAAGTTAAAGAAAAAGACAAACTTGACAAAAACAACAAAAACATCCCCATAATTATTCCTGCTGCGGGCGAAGACCCATCGTTAAGTTCAATTCTAAATGGCAAACCTAAGTCTATGTTTGAAATAGCTGGGAAAACTCTTCTCGACTGGCAAATCAGCGCTCTCAATAATAATAACCTGACAAATATCACAGTGATAACAGGCTATAAAGGTAGGGAGATGAAAGCAGAGGGCATCACCTTTCAGGAAAATAAAAATCACAAAAGAGACTCCGAGTTACACAGTTTAATGGAGGCTCGAAAAAAGATGACGACCGGTTTCATTATGCTCTATTCGGACATACTATTTGAAGATAATATTATGTCAAAAATGCTTACTTGCCAAGAAGACATCGTCCTTGTGGTAGACAATACCATGCAGTACCATGCGCCAGAAGCAAACAAAATACAGGATTTTATTATCAGTAAAAACAAACATCTAACCACCCGAAGAAAAATTAATTTTGCTTGTGAAAATATTGTTTCAAAAATTGGTTCAAAATTAAACACAGAAACCGCCACTCACGAGTTTATAGGCCTTGCTAAGTTTACTAAAACCGGAGCGGAGCAACTTCTTCAGACCTATGAAGACTGCATAAAAAATTACCACGGTAAGTTGCAAGAGGCTGACAGTATAAATCAATTTAAATTTACCGACCTAATACAAGAAATGATCGACCGAGGCTACGTCGTTAATTTTCTTGAAATTCATAAGGGTTGGCTAGAAATTCATAGTACTGAAGACATAGAACTAGCCAACCATTTTCTATCCAAAAGTTAAGCACACCTTTGATCGAGAAACGCTTTTGATGCGAACAAGAAAAGAACCGAGGTAGCCTCGCAACAATTGAAGTTAAAGGCTAAAAGAAAACTGTCACTATGCACTATTCAAAACTACTAATACCCACCCTAAAAGAATCTCCTGCAGATGCCGAGGTTGCTAGCCATAANCTCATGGTCCGCGCTGGAATGATTCGTCAAATGGCTGCCGGCATCTATTCAATCCTTCCATTAGGGCTGAAGGTGCTGAGAAAAGTCGAGCAGATCATTAGGGAAGAAATGGACCAGATTGGAGGACAAGAAGTTTTCCTTCCTAGCGTCCAACCTGCCGAATTATGGGCCGAAAGTGGCCGCTGGGATTTTTATGGAAAGGAATTGCTACGCTTCAAAGACCGGAATGACCGTGAATTTTGCTATGGACCAACTCACGAAGAGGTTATTACAGACATAGTTCGTCGTGAAGTAAAATCCTACCGGCAATTGCCAATTACCTTGTACCAGATTCAAACCAAGTTTCGAGATGAAGTAAGACCCCGTTTCGGAATAATGCGTGGGCGTGAATTCACAATGAAAGATGCTTACAGCTTTCACGCAAATGAGGAAAGTGTCCGCGAAACATACTCCAGTATGGCGAGTGCCTATTCCCGAATTTTCAAAAGATGTGGGCTAGATTTTAAAATGGTGGAAGCCGATAGTGGAACCATCGGGGGAATTTCTCTCATGAATTCGTCGTACTCGCAAGCTCTGGGGAAGATTGCATAGGGTTTTGCAATTCATGCGATTACGCTTCGAACCTTGAAAAAGCTGAAACGAAAGTCTTGGTAACAAATACAGAGTCTCCGTTATTGGAGGACCTAATTGAAGTTGCCACTCCAAAAAAAAAATCTGTAGAAGAAGTAACCCAATTTCTTCGAGTGTCACCTAAAAAACTAATTAAAACCATTATATTTGAAACCGACCAAGGACTAGTTGCTGGGCTCGTTCGAGGCGACCGTGAAATAAACCCTGTCAAACTTAAAAACCTGGTCGACTGCGAATGGCTTATCCCTGCCTCAGAAAATTTAGTTACAAAAACGACTGGATTGACTTGCGGATACTTGGGGCCTGTGGGAATTAAGCTCAAAGTTTTTGCCGACAACGAAATCCTGCTTATGTCCAACAGCATCGCAGGGGCAAACAAAATAGATACCCATTTGACTGGTATTCAGTTTAAACGAGATCTGAATGTTGAAAAGATAGGGGACATCAGAAATATCAACGAAGGAGACCCTTGCCCTAAGTGCGAATTGGGAAAGTTTAAAATCAAACGAGGTATCGAAGTAGGACATATTTTTATCCTAGGCAAAAAATACAGTGAATCCATGCAAGCCTTGTATCTAGATGATCAAGGCAAAGAACAACCAATGATCATGGGCTGTTATGGGATAGGAGTTGGACGGACTGCCGCAGCTGCTATTGAGCAAAACCATGATGAGAAAGGAATCATCTGGCCTATTTCCCTCGCTCCTTTTCAAGCTGTTATCCTTCCAGTCAACTTTTCGGACGATGCCGTGCATTCAGCAGCCAAAGAGATCTATAAATCTCTCTGGGAGTTAGGAATCGAAACCTTACTTGATGACCGCTCAGACAGATTAGGTGTAAAATTCAAAGACGCTGATCTTCTTGGAATCCCAATCCAAATAATCGTTGGCCCTAAAAATCTTGATGAGGGAAAAATAGAAATAAAGCTAAGAAAAACTGGCGAATCCCAGCTAATTTCATTCCCAGAAGAAATTGCATATATCTCCACAATTTTATCAGAGTTATGATAAGCAACTCCTTGATAAAAATTTTCTTGCAACACTTCCACCTTTGAGTATAATGAAAACGATAGAGTTGGTTCCTACCTGAGAGCGCGGCCTAAGCCACGCTTTTTTTTTGCTTTTATGAAGAAAATAAATAAGGATCAACTCCTAACTCACAATGCAAAGAAAAAGTAATAGTTTAGATATACTCGAAGCAAAAGCGACTACATGTAATTGCTATAGATAAATGAGGAAAAACCCTATTTATCAGTTGGTTACTGATCTTGTTGAGCCAACTCTAAAAGGAAGTGACATTGAACTAGTTGATGTTGAGTACAAAAAGACTGGCAAAACTTGGTCTCTGAGAGTATTCATCGACAAAAATCAAGGAGTGACAGTTAACGACTGTCAAAGGTTGAGTCGAGAAATTGAAGACTTAATTGCAATCCACGAATTAATTGCCGACCACTATGTTCTAGAAGTTTCTTCCCCTGGTCTGGACCGACCATTAAAAAAAGAGACTGATTTTATTAGAAATAAAGGGAAACAAGTTCTGGTCAAAACCTATTTGCCCATTAATAGTAGTAAAACAAATACTGGAACCATTAAAGATTTTTCAAATGACACTCTATTTTTAGAGAACGAAAAAAAAACTTTTGAAATTTCATTGTCGAACATCGCACAAGCCAAATTAATTTTTAAATTTTAAAAGACCCTATGACTATTGAAGTGTTAGAAAACATAAGGCTACTAGCTAGAGAAAAGAACATAGAAGAAGATATTTTAATCAATGCCCTTAAGAAGGCCATGGAAGCAGCAGCCCGCAAAAAACTAGAAACTAATGGCCCACTTCAAATCGAATTTAATCGTGAAACGGGTGAAATAGAGGTGTTCTCTGAAAAAACTGTATCTAGCGAAGTGACCAACCCTGAAGAAGAAATTTTGCTAGAAAAGGCTCAAGTAATCAACCCTGAAGCTAAAACGGGTGAAACACTGCTCATCCAGTTACCTATAAAAAACTTCGGTCGAATCGCCGCACAACTCGCAAAGCAAGTAATCATTCAAAAAGTTCGTGAAGCAGAAGTTGACATCCTCTATGAAGAATACCAAGATAAAAAAGGCGAATTAATTAATGGTATTGTTCAGCACTTTCAACATGGAGATATCATTGTTGACTTGGGGAAAGTAGAGGGAATTCTCCCAAGACGAGAACAAGTATTTCGCGAATCATTTAGCCGAGGTGATCGTATTCGCGCGTATGTTCTTGATATAGGGAAAACAGCACGAAATGCCACAGTGATTCTTTCCCGAACGCACACAGGGCTTATTAAAAACCTATTCGAGATTGAAGTGCCTGAAATTAATGAGAGAATAATAGAAATAATGGGGATAGTACGAGAACCTAATGGAAGAACTAAAATAGCGGTTAAAACTAATGACCGTGACGTAGATGCTGTTGGAGCTTGCGTCGGAATGAGAGGGACGCGCGTCCAATCAATCGTACAGGAACTTCGGGGAGAAAAAATTGATATCGTCGAATATTCAGAAGACNCAGAANTATATATTAAAAACGCCCTTAGCCCAGCTAAAATCTCTCGCATAATTAAAAATAGCGAGAATNATGAGATGACAATTATTGTTGCGGATGACCAGATGTCCCTAGCGATTGGCAAAAAAGGACAAAATGTCCGACTTGCTGCAAAACTGGTGAAACAGAAAATAAATATTCAGAGTCATTCTGAAGCTTCTGACTCATTAGATATTTCGGGTTTATTGCCAACTANTAAAAAAAGNAGTTCTAGCATTAGTTTCTTAGGTGAAGTTAGCACGGCAAAGGGACTGGGGGANAAAATAACAGCTATTCTTTTTGAAGGCAATGTAGTTACTGCTGAGAATGTTATAGCGCAAGGTGAAAAAGGATTAACGACTCTCCCTGGAATAGGTCCCAAAAAAGCAGCGTCAATTTTAGATTTTGCAGAAAAAATAATCAAGAGGATCGCAGAAGAGAACAGAGAGGGTGAGGTACAGTCTGAAACTGACGAGAAAACCCAAATAACAGATAAGTCTGACGAAGAAGATCAAGAAATTCCAGTAAATCAATTACGCGAAGTTTCTCCATCCGTAATAGAGTGTCTTCTGAAAAACGAATTTGAAACTCTGGCGGAACTTTCTGTAACAAAAAAAGAAGAATTAGTAGAAATTGAAGGCATAAACTTGGAAACTGCTGCGGTAATAATCGCACAGGCAAAAAAGCAATTAACTGGTAATTAGGTGGCTTTTGAAACTGCAAGAAACGCAACGTGCTGCAAACTAATTATAAAAATTTAAAATCGGTTTAGGAGGTTTTTTTTGGGAAAAATTCGTGTTAACAAGTTGGCTATAGAACTCAATGTCCAAAACGATCAGATCTTGGACTCCCTAAAAGATATGGGGCAAGCTGTTAAAAATTATATGAGTTCAATGGATGAAAAGACTGCCGATGAAGTCCGTGAACGATTAACCCCAAAGGCCCCATCTAAAAAGGGAACTCCAAAATCCACCAAAAAATCCACCACCAAGAAAACAACTACAAAAAAGACATCCAAAAAGACCAAGGCAACTGCGAATAAAAGACCCTCAGAAAAAAAAGTTCCAAAGGTAAAAGCCAAGACAGAAAAAACAACCCCAAAAAAATCTACGACTACTTTAAAGAAAGCCAAAGTCGCCAAAACTACCATAGAAGCTCCGGCGAAAGATGACGCAAAACAAGAACCAGCTAAAGTATTAAAAAAAACTGGACTCCAAATCACAAAGCATGAAGAAAAACCTGCTGAAGTGAAAACAAAACCTACTGCAACTAAAGACAAACCTGCAGTCAGTCAAAAAAAAATAGCTAAGAAAAAATCAGAGAAAAAAACTCCCGAAGAACCACTCAAACCAGAACAACTAGCTCCTGAAGTTCAAGAAGAAGCTTTTGAAATTGTTCAATTGCCAGAAAACATAATGATTCGTGATTTGGCAGACAAGTTGCGTTGTTCTCCCAACGACATAATAAAAGAACTCATGGGATTGGGTGTGATGACCACTATAAATCAAAGTCTTAGCTTTGAGGTCGCATCAAAGGTAGCCGACCAGCGCGGCTTTGAGGTTGAATTGATCAAGGACAAGTCGGCAATTGATTTTGAAGAAGAGGAAAAAGAAAACCCAAAAGACCTTTGCAACCGACCACCCATCGTAACCATCATGGGTCATGTGGACCATGGAAAAACATCTTTGCTCGATGCTATAAGGAAAACTAGTGTTACCGAAGTCGANGCAGGTGGTATCACCCAGCATATAGGTGCCTACAGAGCAAAAATCAAGAGTCAGTTCATTACTTTTCTTGACACACCCGGTCATGAAGCATTCACAGCAATGCGTGCCCGTGGAGCACAGGTAACGGACATCGTTATTCTAGTTGTTGCAGCAGATGATGGAATAAAACCTCAAACGAAAGAGGCAATCGATCATGCTCATGCAGGCAACGTGCCCATTTTGGTTGCTATCAACAAGATTGATAAACATGAGGCGAAGCCGGAAGAGGTGAAAAAGCAATTAGCTGAAATAGGTTTGTTACCAGAAGACTGGGGTGGGCAGACAATGTTCACAGAGGTTTCCGCAATACAAAAAACTGGAATCGAACACCTCTTAGAACTGGTTCTTCTACAGGCTGAGATCATGGAACTTAAAGCAAACCCGACTCTCCGCCCCCAAGCTATTGTCATTGAATCAAAACTCGATAAAGGACGGGGACCCGTTGCCACGGTGATAGTGCAAAAGGGAACATTGACAGTGGGACAACCTTTTGTTGTCGGACCCTATTTTGGGAAAGTACGAGCACTGATAAACGATAGCGGTAATAAAACCTCAAAAGCTACCCCAGCAATGCCGGTAGAAATTGTAGGAATGCCTGAAGTTCCTCTACCAGGAGATAAGCTTTATGTGGTTGAAGATGAACGGAAGGCAAGGCAATACAGTGAAATGAGGCTCAAAAAAAAGCGGGAAGTTCAGTTAGCCGAATCTGCCAAAGTGACCATGGAGGATCTTCACGATCAAATTACAGAAGGTAAAATCAAAACACTCAACCTTATAGTTAAAGCGGACACTCAAGGTTCGATTGCCGCAGTGCACGAGGCCTTCTCAAAGTTAGAAACCGAAGAAATTCGATTTAAAATCATTCACGATGGGGTTGGAGGAATAACCGAGTCAGATATTCTTTTATCTAGTGCATCTAACGCAATTACCATCGGGTTTAACGTACGCCCAACGGACAAAGCAGATCAATTAGCAATTCGAGAAAAAATAGATGTGCGCTTATATAGTGTGATATATGAAGCTATTGAAGATATGAAAAAAGCACTGGAGGGCCTACTAGCACCAAAATTCAAAGAATTAGTTNTCGGCCGAGCTGATGTAAGAGAAGTGTTCAACCTCCCAAAAATAGGATCGATCGCTGGATGTCACGTGTCGCAAGGAAAAATGGAACGTAATCTTGAGGCTAGACTCATCCGTGATAGCGTAGTGGTTTATCAAGGGAGAATTCTTTCGATCAGACGCTTTAAAGAAGACGTGAAAGAGGTACAACAAGGTTACGAGTGCGGACTTTCTTTAGAGAACTTTCAAGATATAAANCAAGGAGATGTGGTAGAACCTTACATACTAGAAGAGATCAAAGTTTAGTATAATGAGATGCGCTAACACAACTTTTTCACTGACACAGTTAAAAGTTTAAAATATTGAACGGTGTTTTTCAGGGTT
>JGI26243J51142_1001122_pt1 | contig 11258 bp, 9 predicted proteins | sample SaaInlV_130m_DNA_FD_51142 | JGI IMG/M metagenome (IMG submission 51142)
ATTGGAGATATTCAGGTACGGGGAAGAATAGTGTATGTTTGGGAAGGAGTTCAAGTAGAATCTGATTGGATATATATCAATGCGGGAGCAACACAACCATGGAATATTACCCTAACCACCTTAATCGGCTCCCATACAGCAGAATTTGAAGCACAATGGGTCCCGCATTCAACAAGTTGGGATAGCAATCCGTTGAACAGTTTGGCAACTGGAAGTATTTTGGTTGAGGCGCCATTAAGATTACAATGGACATATACTTCTATGTCATTAACTGATATTTCAGGTAATGCAGTAGCAACCCCATTACAAAGTGGTGAAGCATATTCATTATCAATAAATATGACAAGTACTGAAACAGGTAATGTAACATTCAACTGTGCTAATGGAGGCGGTGAATCATTAGGTACATTACTTGTGACAATAGAGGAAAGAGGCGATAGAGCATCAATAAGTTGTGATTTCGTTGCCTCCTCTCCGATGACCACCATCAAAATCACACCATCAGACATGTCAGTTACCAGCGTGTTCACGCGCGCATTCCCTACAACAAATGCTGACGATGGAGTCAATGATAACAGCGGTTCTGCACAAGGGACAGTCACTCTACTCGGTATTGGGGCCCTCTCGTTAGTTGCATTACTAGTGGTTGCATTTATTCTCACAAGAGAAAGAGAAGAGGAAGTGGAAAGAGATATTTTCGATTATTGCCCAGCCTGTGATGGAGAACTAGAAGGCGACGAAGACCGTTGTCCACATTGTTCCTTTAATTTGAAGAAGGCTAGAAAGCAATTCCACGAATGCCATGAATGTTCTGAATCAATCCCAGATTTGATGGAGGATTGTCCATATTGTGGTGCAAAGCAGGATGTATCTTCATTCTTTGAACAACGCCAAAGAAGAGTTGTTGAAAAGAAAGAGTACATACCTATTGAACTTGAAGAAGAAGATGAAAATGAAATCGTCACAGGAACTGAAGATTTCGCTTCAACTGTTCAAGAATTTGGTTACGATGAAGATCAACTCGAGCAAGATTGGGATGAAAACTTGAAGATTGCAGAAGAAGAAGTTGAAGCCGCATATGATAGACGACACGCGGAAGAATTAGCCCTTGAAGGACTCACCGATGAGGAGATTGAGGAATATAAGAACCAAGTTACTACGACTCTAAAGAGTGCAAAAGATGCTGCGAAGAGCGGTGGAATTAACGAATTGTTAGAAGGCCGCGAATTACAGGCTCATTTGGATGATGGCAAGGAATTATCAGCAAGTGATGCAGGTATTAGAGAACAGATATTCCAAGTCACTGGTGAAGAAGGAGTATTGCCAGGTGAAAAGGTAGATGTTGGTATGAGTGTAACCGATAATTCATTAGCAGGTAATGAGGTTAATGAATCAACAGCAGATTTCAATTTTGAAGATGATGATACACCACTTTCCGCATCAACAAAATCTGATGCAGAAGTCGCAGCATCAAGAGATGCAAGTAAACCAAAACGTCGTGCCCCTAAGAGAAAGGAAGAGGTTGCCCAAGTTGCTGAATGTGGAGCATGTGGCGCTGATATTCCTGTAGAAGCTAATGAATGCGGCACTTGTGGCGCTAAGTTTGAGTGACTTTGCTAAATTATTTGGAGATTATTTGTGCCTGTCGGCTTTCATAGGGTTCGTCATCGCTTTCGCTCGGCCACCATGTGCGTCATCCAGGCGATTAGGCTCACAACACAACTTGGCTTCAATATGCCTCAAGTGAGGGAGGTATTGAAAGCAAAAGAGAGATTGGCTATATTTGATGCAGCAAAGAGTATTACCAATGCTTGTTGTTTTGGTTATGTTTCTGACATCGTCTGCGGGTTGTTTGGGATTGATTCCAGCGCGAGAAGCAACTGAAGGATTTAGAGGACCTGCAGAGTTGTCATTAACTTATAAAAAAATAGATGTTGCTCACACTTATACTACATTAGAAATACAGCCCTATACAAATAGATCAACATTTGTGGTTGATGATTCAGTGACTGATATTTCGATTTATTTTAAGGCCACATTCACATTTTCAGATACATTTCCAACATTTGAAAATAACACAAGATATGTTAGGGCGACAATAACCGATTCAAATGGAGACGTCCAATGGCACGTAGATGTGAGTTCCACTTCTTCACCCGCAGAAGAAAAAATCAAACCAAATCCTGAATTTACTAAGGGAGAGTGGGTATTAGATGTTGAAGCGAGAGGTATCGGTGAAGAAACATTAGGTATTATTCATGACAAATTCAATATCCAATTGACAGTAACAAAAGAATGTATCCTCTATCCATTGGAAGTTGAATGCATGACTGAATAAATCATTCTGTCAATACATCAGGGCATGCATAATTGCGCGAACAATTTTTACATTCATTCTGTCAATACATCAGGGCATGCATAATTGCGCGAACAATTTTTACATTTACCCGGCCTGTTGTGATTTCTTTTTGCATCGCCTTGAACCATCAATCTCTGCACCTCAGCAATTGCATTAAACAATGAATCCTTATTTTCTTGGTCCCAAAGAATTTGGTGAATATTTTCATTTCCATATTTTAAAACTCCATAGGGAGTTTGTCGGTTAGTATTAACCTCAACTAAATGCAGATACGCTAATACTTGCATTTTGTGGGACCGATGTGGTGATTTTGGTATTCTTCCTGTTTTTTGTTCAACAGGAATGAATTCTCCATCGACTATCACAATTTGGTCTGGACGGCCCCGCAGGCCAGTAATAGGGTCGGTCAATTTACTGGTAGTTTCTTCATCATCAGAATATGCAATTTCTGTATCTTGTTTTAATCCGGCGATTTCTCTTGCGATTTGTAATGCATTATCAGCAAGTAGTGCTTTTTGTAATTGCCAAGATGCCAACAATGTCCAAGCCATTGCAACAACCGCTAATAAGAATCCGGCTTGATTTCTATTCTCTGCTCCTACAAGTGCTATTGAATGGAGTGCTAATGCGATGGCTGCAAACAATAGTCCAGCTTCAATCCGTCCCGCTTCAAACCAACCTCCGATAAAACCTTGAGGCTCAAAAGTATCTTCGAGAACTATTTGATTCTCAGTTTCAAAACTAATCTTTGATTTCGCAATAGTATTTGTCCATCCGATCCATTCTCTCCACGGCAGATATACAGCGACAATACTTGTGGCAAGGAGAGATAATGCCCAAAGAGCGAGATATCTGGCGATATTGATGGGCGTGTTAGTTACATTATCAAGCGTTACAAAAATAACAGCATCAATGACAAAAACAATCACAACAGCAAACCACCATGACCAAATCATCATCGTTTTGCGCAAAGTAGAAAGAATCTCCTGATATTCTTTCACTTGGCCATGAATTTCAGCGTGTTTTTCCATTCCGGCTTCAATCGCTTCACCTTGGCCACTTTTCCCTTCACGAGCAAGTGACCATGAGAGTGGACAATATTCATGCCGCTCCAAATCACTAGCGCTAACTCTCAACGCATTACCTTGTTCATTTCTCCAAACACCGTCCTCATGGAGTTCAGCGCCCTTTATTTGCTCTGATTGTAGGGTGGATTGTGTCAATGATATCCCTCCCGCGTAACTCGTGTGAAGGGGCTCTTTCTTTTATTCTCCGCCGGCGTGTTTTAGAAAATAATGGAGAATAGAGCAATTTTATTTGCCTTACTCAGTGCGAAGCGGTTTAATATGGGGGTTATGTCGCCGGCTTGCTGAGGTTTATCTATGTCCGATGAAGAAGCAACATTACTACTCCCGTTTGAAACCTATGAGGAGAATGCCGTCAATATCGGTACTCAACAAAAAAGTGCAGACATGATGCGATTTATCGAGCGTGTTCGCGAAGATGGATTATACCTTCTAAATGTCAATATCACAGATTCCCGCATCCGTTCAATCGCTGCATTCCTTAACAATTTTGAATCTCCACGAATCATGGTTGTTTCAGCCCGTCAATACGGACAGAGACCAGCCCGCCTCTTCTCTGAAGCAATCGGTGCAAATTCAGCGGTTGGCCGTTTTATTCCGGGTTCTCTTACCAACCCAGTTCTTCGTTCATATGTTGAACCAGATGTTCTATTCGTTACAGACCCAGCAGCTGACCAACAAGCATTGATTGAAGCGGTAAACTCAGGTCTACCTATCGTTGGAATTGTTGATGCAAATAACAACCTACGTAATGTTGACATCGCATTACCTGCGAACAACAAGGGCCGTCGCTCTCTTGCTCAAATTTACTGGCTCCTGGCCCGTGAAGTACTCAAACTTCGTGGAAAAACCACAGACGAAGATTGGGCTAAAGAACAAGATGTCGAAGAGTGGCAATCAACATTCTGAGCATTTTTAGAATAATTGTGCCCACAAATTGGCATATTAATCCCAATATTGATGGGATACTAATTGCATAGAGATATCATAAGCAAGTAGGTATTGCCATAAAATACTGGGGGAGTCTAATATTTCTAAATCCTCCAAAAGACAAAGTTTTCCAATCCGAGCAATAAAGTTTGGATTTAGAATACCTGGTCGATTATTCAATCATTTCATCACCTATCCTTTGTTGGATAAAAAAATTGCAAATAGTGAACTAGAGATTTATGTTCATGATAAAGAAAGAGGGTTATTACGAAGTTTAAATTTTGCAGAACGCTTGCACTGGAGTCTTGGTTCTGGGAAAGCATGCGATGCAGTACCTTGGTTAGATCGTATATCACCACTTGTGAATGAGAATGATATTATTTTTGATATCGGAGCAAATGTGGGTGTAATATGCAATTGGTTCGCCCATAGATGCAAAATAGTCCATGCATTCGAACCGCATCCAGATAATATTGATACAATCAATACTCAGATTAAGTTAAGAAATATGCAAAACATTACGTTACATCCTTGTGCAATTGGAAAAGAAAATATTACAATGAAATTACACGTTAAGGGATTTCATGGCCACCATTCATTAGGGGACGTGGATAACAGTCCGACAATCAATCAAATTGATGTCAAAGTAAAACGCCTTGATGACATTGTATCCGAACTTGAAATCAAACATATTAATTTCTTGAAAATTGATGTTGAAGGATATGAAGAAGATGTATTACTTGGAGCCAAAAACTTACTTGACAACAAGCAAATTGACTATGTATTATTTGAGTTACAAGAGACTATTCTTCACTCCATTAATCGTAATCCGCGACAAGTGTTACAACCCTTGTTCGATGCAGGTTACGAAATCATTGACCTAAGTGGGAATCTGATGGCAGTCGATAATATTGAAAATATTTCAAACGGGGATTATCTCGCCTGTATTAATGGGAAGGAAACCGCTAACAAATTGGCATCTTCCGCATTTGAATTACTTTGATTGAATCAATTTTCTAACTCTTTATGCGAAGAAAGAAAATCCGATGTTGCTTGAGCAAATTCTTCTCTAGTAACCTTTCCATGCATGATTGACCTGATTTTTTTAGCGCTTGGCAATCCTTTGGTAAAGGAAACAGCATGACCTCGCAGACTTTTTGAATCCAATCCAGTGGTTTGTTTTGCCAATTCGATATACCGGTCCCAGCACCAACTTCTTGTTTCAAATTGCTTAGCCACATCAGATAATGAATGCCAATTCCCATCGTATTGTTCAATCCATGGCAGTTCAGTTTCATCCATCCAACCTAGTTCCACTTTCATTTCAGCAAATACGGATGGTCTACCTATTGCACCTCTACCGACCATCAATCCATCAGCATTAGTTTGTGAAAGACAGGCCGAAGCAGATGCTCCATCAACAATATCGCCATTCGCAACTACAGGAACTTCCACCGCCTTAACCGCATTTGCGATATATTGCCAATCCGCTTCCCCAGAATATCTCTGCTTGAGAGTTCGGCCATGTATGCATAATCGTTGAATTCCTACATTCTCCAATTCCTTGCAAATTTCAAGAGCATTGTTTTCTCCTTGCCCAGTCCCCAATCTCATTTTTGCAGTGACGGGAATATCGATTCCATCAACGATTTGTGAACACATATCAACTAAATTATCTGGGTCGCCCATCAAAGCAGCACCTGCACAAATTTTGGTCACTTTCGGTGCAGGACAACCAAAATTCAAATCAATAATGTCAGCGTTATCACTGAGCATTTCAGCAGCACGAACCATGTCCTCTGTAATTCCTCCAAAGATTTGTGGGATAAATGGTGATTCCTCTTCACAAGTTTCCATTCTTTCCCAAGACATTGCGGCTTCACGTGTCAATGCAGTGGAATTAGTGAATTCAGTAATTGTAAAATCTGCACCACAATCCTTGGCTAATAAGCGAAAAGGCAAATCAGTAACTCCGGCCATCGGTGCAAGAAATAGAGGGCGTTGCTCACCATCCCATTCACCAAGCTTGGCTGAAATATATTGGCTCATGTGATTCCACCCAGTTATTGATTCATCGCTTGAGCAGAAACAAGAAGTTCCGCAACACGACGCATGCGGCGCAATACCCTGTCTAATCGTTCATTGATGCGACGTGTTACATCTTCAGAGGTTTCTCCACTGAGGCGGTGGCCCAAGGGCAAACGCCCACCCAGTAGGTTTAGCAGTAGCATTTGCTGTTTAGGAGTGACATCCTTCAGTTGAGACTCAACATCTTCAACCTTCAATTTATTTTTCTTTAACTTTTGAATTAACTTTGATTGTTGGGTTTCATTGAGTATTCTAGCAAATCCCCCTTTCTTCAACATCCAATCTTCTCCACGACGTTGATATTGAGCCATCATTGCAGACCAAAGCGAAATTGAAAGCCGATCAGTCCTTGCTACTCTTTCAACCATTCCAGATGCTCTAAAGCGTTCTAGAATGCGTCCGATACGTGGTTTGGGCCCATCCAGTAGTTCTGCGGCTTCATCAAGAGATAATGGCGCATTTCTGCTTAGGAGAATTTCAAACAATTTACAGGATAATGAATCGGCGTTTATTTCCTTTCCAGGACGTTCTCCGAGTAGGCCAAAATCTCCGAGCCACTGTGATAGCAAATTTTCATTGGTCTGAGGTGCAAGTGGCCTATGGTCTACAATTCCAAGAGTTAAGGGCGGGGTGTCTTCTTCAGGTATTTCAAGTGCTAAACGACAATCATCTCGTTGCCAATTATTTTCTAGTAAGGACATTCTTTGATTGATAATTGTTTTACATTGAACTGAGAATAGTTCAACAGCATTGGTAATGCTTCCGCCGCGCAGATAATACCGCCTCCAACCCTTGCCTTCGTTGGTATATCCAATAATTCCAGCCTCAACAAGGCGAGTTAAATGATGGTTCAAGGATGCCGGAGTTAGTGCAAGTTCATCGGCTAACATCTGTGCATCCCAACCGATTTCAGGTGACGCAAGAATATGGTCTCGTAGTAGTCGATGAACTGGAGTTGCCATACCATAATCGGCCATTGCATCTCCTTTTTTGCGAACTAAACAAAGTGTATCAGTAAACCAAGTGACTAGACTATCAACATCCCTATCACTTGTAGGCAATGCGATTTCTTGTAACCGGACGCTGAACATTACTCTCTACCAAAATGAAGTGGGCGCCAAGAGTCTTTGAAGACTTTGCAACAATTGCTTGTCAAGAGGCGTTTATTGAACGCCTCAGTTACGGCGCTGGTCATCCCATTCGTAATCNACAGCGACAGCACCATTCCAAGACAGATCCATGTTGATGTGCGGCATTAATTCGACTCTATCTTCTCGCAGAATCCCTCTTCTTCTTAGAACTTTAACAGCAGAATGTACAGTTGCTCTTGAGCGACCGATTCTTCGTGCCAATTCAGATTGAGAACGGGGAACTCCCTCTTCCTCAATATTTACAAGAATCAATCTTTGTACTAATGACAATCCAATCGGCAAGGCGTTAGCTGCTGCTTGTTCNCCTAATTTCATCCCTCTNAATTCTTCAATTTGACTCGGAGCTCCTGCAAAGTAGCAAGTTCTTCCATTTACCGGCATAATGATTACACTTTTCCGTGCTTGTAATACATCAAGATGATGTCTTAGAGTTCCATTGGCAGCATTTAGAACCGTTTGTAATTCACGATAACATAATCCTGGATTTTCTTCAAGTGTAGCGAGAATCCTAACCCGCTGTGGGTGTTCATGTTGGCGTTTTGATTTGCTAGAAACTCCACCGAGAGTAATCGCTCCAATAGCACTTGCAGCAGCAGCAACTCCTCCAGCAATTCCAGATATTCCTCCAGTTGCTCCCAGCAGTCCAGCAGTCAACCAAGGACGCTGTCGAACCCACTGCGATAGTAGAGGCATACATTCGGGTTAGCCTCTTCCCTTCTTAATCCATTGGAGCGTTGTTCAAACAACAATCAATTATTGCTGAGAACAGAATTGTTCCTAATTTTCAGGTGAGCAACTAGTGGTGAAAGTAATCTTCCACAGGTGCGTCCATGCTCTGAAAGGATATATGAAACACGGATTGGCGGGCCGTCTTCAACTTCACGAACTACCAAACCTTCATCGACCAAGAAGCGTAATTTATCACTGAGTGTCCGAGAAGAAATTCCAGTAAGCATCCCCTTCATTTGATTGAATCTACGTGGACCTGCTATGTACAGAGTTGAAAGGATTTCAATAGTCCAACGTGAACCAAATACATGCAATGCTTCTACCGCTGCCTGAACTTCCCAAGTAGTATCCCAAGGGCCTCTATTGGAATGATTACCGAGAATATCTCGGATGTTACTACCGTTTTTTATTGTATTATCAATGTGATTTTGAATGGCCTCATACGAATCTTTTGGAATGAAAAGTGCAGGTTCTGGCATTGTGGTCCCCGACACTCCGGTTGGCCCAGACTACTTGATTTCTTTTACACACTGAGTGTTCATGAGATAACCGAATACTAGTTGTGACATTGGGTATTGAATTGAAAATGAATCAAAAACGAACAAAACCGACTTATCCTTCAAAGAGGGGTGGAGGGCTCGGGTTGTCATGGACAAGTCGGTTATTCTCGCTCGCGGGGGTATTCTCGGTCGTAATACAGGGATAGGTGGAGCGCACCATAATTTGCTAGATGCGCTCAAAAACGGCGAAATTGAAGGATATCAATTGACTGCAACATGTGAGTATTTTCTTTCGATGAAAACTAATCCAGTCAAACGATTACTGATGCGTTGGTGGTCACACCCAAGAGTTGTAAACAAATTTGTCAAGTCTTCTGTGAAANATGGAGATTGCGACCTCTTGCATATTACCGATCAGGAACAGGCGCACTTAATTCCCAAAAAGTGCAAAGTTCCAGTCGTAGTCACTGTGCATGATCTGTTTCATCTTTTCCCTAAGCAAGTCCAAATCGGCCAAGAAACGATACAGNTTGGNGAGGCGAAACCNCCAAGTTATCGGCGAAGAGACTTGAAGAAATTAAAGAATGGATTGATGAGGGCAGATGTATTGGTTTGCGATTCTAAAGCTACATTATCTGATTGTGAAAAACATTTTCCAAATGTAAAAAGTGTCTGTATACCCCTCGGTCTTGATATTGATTCATATGCAAATTTTGGTCAAGATGATTCACAAGTGGTAGGGCCTGCTCAAAATATGCCTGCTAGTTGTAATCTTTTGATAGTGGGAAGCCACGACCCAAGAAAGAGAATGAAATTTATTTGCCAGGTATTGGGGGGACTAGATGATTCAATAAAAAATGATATTCGTATTCATCATGTTGGAAATGGTGAATGCCCCTATGGAGGACCTTCAACCCATCATTTAGCCAAGCAGTTTGGCGTCAATAATTGGCATGGAGTTGGAGCATCTCTTAGCCATGAAGAATTGATGTGGATGCGAATAAAATGTGAGGCGTTATTATTCCCATCCGGAAGTGAAGGTTTTGGATACCCTCCTTTGGAATCAATGGCTTGTGGAACCAAAGTGCTTTGTTCAGATCTTGCCAGCCATAATGAATTGATGCCAGAAAATTCGTGTATTGCGGCAGATGATATTGAAGCATGGCAGGATGCTATTACTGCGATTCATTCACAATGGAAACAAAGAGATGGACCAAAAGTTATTGATGAAAAATTAATTGATCATTCACGAAATTACAGTATGTCTGTTTTCAATGAAAAAATCGCTGAGTTATATTCAAATCTTGAATGAAACGTTTGAATGAATCTTGAAGTTTTGGCCAATTATTAGAGCGATTTGTTCTTCAATAGGTGCTTGGTGGGTTGTCTTATGCAACCTATTCAGAGTGTAGCAATTGTTGGTGCTGGAAACATGGGGTCTGGTATAGCGCAAAAAACAGCGCAAGAAGAATTCGATGTCCAAATGGTGGACAGAGAGCAACAATGGGTTGACAGAGGGCAAGATATTATTGCAAATTTTCTCAATGAAGCGGTTGAACGTCGAATCTTTAGAGAAGCACAAGTAGAAGCGATAAAAGGAAGAATTACCGGTGTTGTCGGTGTTGAAAACACCGCCGAAAATACCGATTTGGTAATAGAAGCAGTATTCGAAGATTTTGATGTCAAAACAGCAGTTTTCAAAACCCTTAACTCCGCTTGTGGTGATGAAACAATTTTTGCTTCTAACACATCCTCACTCTCCGTAAATGAATTGGCAGCATCTTCGGGAAGAGCCGATAAATTCGTAGGTCTTCATTTCTTTTTCCACCCTGCAAAAAATCGTCTAATAGAAGTAATTCCGGCAAAGTCATCTTCTGCTCAAACCATTGAAAAAGTAGTTCAATATTGTAAGATGCTAGGTAAAGTTGTAATCGTATGTGCTGATAGACCTGGCTTCGTAGTCAATCGTTTCTTCGTACCGTGGCTCAATGAAGCTTGTTTGTTATTGCAGGAAGGAGTTGCAACTGCTGCACAAATTGATGCGGTATCACGCAAAGCATTCTCAATTGGATTGGGGCCATTTGGATTAATGAATCTAACAGGACCACCAATTGCATTACATTCAACTGATTATTTGGCTGAGCAATTGAATACTCCTCGTTATCATGGTGCTCAAAATCTAAGAGACTTGGTAGCAGAAAACAAAATGTGGGAAATCTCACAAGATGAAGAATATGATGACTCACAATACACTACTATCTCTCGGCGATTACTCGGAGTTGTTTTCGGAGTGGCTGCACAAATCGTCGATGAAGATATTTGTTCAATGGAAGATGTTGATCGAGGTGCAAAAGTTGGACTTCGTTGGGCTCATGGACCATTTGAATTAATGAATAGTGTTGGAGTTGAAAATGCC
>JGI26243J51142_1001134_pt1 | contig 11179 bp, 9 predicted proteins | sample SaaInlV_130m_DNA_FD_51142 | JGI IMG/M metagenome (IMG submission 51142)
GTGTTGTTCAGCGGGAACGCACTTCCCGCTCATGATATGGAAGCTAGTTTGTTCGGTACTTCATTGGGGTTTGGACTGAGCGCTGGACATATAGCTCCGCACGGGCATGAACACCACCTCCACACTATTAATAAAGTTCGCGGATTGGGGAGCATTAAGCTAGCCGTTGAATCAGGAGTGATTAAAGACGGTATTATGGCTTCCTGCGTCCGTCAAAATGTGGATATGGTATTTGCTGGTAGTATTCGAGATGATGGACCTTTGCCAGGCGTCGTTACGGATACGATAAAAGCCCAAGATGCTATGCGAGCCGCACTTCCTGGTGTGGGGCTGGCACTAATGGTTGCAACTACGTTACATTCCATCGCCACTGGTAATTGTTTGCCGGCGAAGGTGCCTTCCGTTTGCGTTGATATCAATCCGGCTGTTCCGACAAAACTAAGCGATCGTGGAAGTTTTCAAGCAGTTGGGCTCGTAATGGATTCATCATCATTTCTAAAAGAACTGGCAAGAGAACTCGACTGGTCTGGGTAAAGAATATGGCACGATTACTCGTTTGTCCGCCTGACTACTATGGTATCGAATATGAGATAAATCCATGGATGCGTGTCTCCAACGCCGCCGAGCCAGACAGAAGCAAGGCTCAGTGGCGCAACCTTATGCAGACGCTAGAAAAAGATGCTGGCGCCAAATTGCAAAGAATGAGGCCTATAGAAGGTCTTCCGGATCTGGTGTTCACCGCTAATGCAGGATTAACCCACGATGGGAAAACGGTAATTAGCCAATTTCGCCAAAAAGAACGTCAACGGGAAGAAGAATATTTTAAACGGTGGTTTACCGAACACGACTATTCAGTTATTCCATTAGGAGTCGAGAGCTATTTTGAAGGAGCGGGCGATTTGTTAGGGTTTACCGATATCTGGTTTGGGGGCTACCGGCAACGGAGTGAAATTGGAGCTTACGCCGCACTAAGTAAAATTTACGACAAAGAAATTTTACCGTTGGAACTTGTTAATAAAAAGTTTTATCACTTGGACACCTGTTTTTGTCCGCTGAGTGGTGGTGAACTGCTCTACTATCCGGCAGCTTTCGATTTTTATGCTCAAGAAACTATTGTTAATCGCATTGCAGAGGATCGTCAACTTGTTGTCCCCCAAGTTGAGGCAGAACGGTTTGCTTGCAATGCTGTTTGCGTTAATCGTCATGTTGTGCTGCCAGCTGGTTGCAATAGAACTATGGATTTACTCAAACATCACGGTTACATGCCTCACCCTGTCGAGCTTGGGGAATTTGCCAAATCTGGCGGATCGGCAAAATGTCTTACCCTTGCATTAGACTAACGTAGTTTAGCACCGCTTTTTATTGCTCCTTTTTTCATCCTATCTTCTGAATTCCAGTTCCCAATGAATTGATACGGACAAACAAAACCCTTCAATTTGAGTAGATTGCAAAGAAAATCAAGATTTGCGGATTGATTAACCATCATTGGTTGCGCAAGTCCCCCTGAGGGAAGAAAGAAAAGAAGTTATCCATTCTGATGGGTTTGTTTTTCAAACTGTTTTAAGTCGAGATTGCCATACCGGTGATAGGTATAAGTGACACACTGTTCATTGAATTGTTCAAGCATCAAAAATCTGCCTTCTACTAGAGGTTTATAGCGAAAAATAGGAACGTTAACTTGAGCTACCGCTTTGTAAATATTGTCAGGTATTTTTTTTGGATGGGTATAAGCCAGTCGGTTAATTTTATTTTCCAGTATTTTGGTGCGAAGTTCTTCGTCATTTTCAAATTCTAACGAAAATTTATTTTTGACCGGTTGTAAGAAATGAGATTTTAGAAAGCAAACAGTTTTATTTTCCCGCATCTGCTCAGGAATACTGATAGAAACTTTATTTCCAGCAATCAATCCCGCTAATAAGCGTAGAAGAATGTCGGAAACAGGGTCTTCCGGGCAAACCCTGATTGTATATTTCCCCACTTTGCGATAACGAGAAGTATTTTTCTGTCCAATCACCAACTGTGATCTTGAGGATGATTGTTCTTTTGAAAAATAATTTAAATTCTGATAGTGACAGCTTTTTATTCCCTGCAGGGTCCTCTGGATTTCATCTGCAAACCCAGGGAATGAACTTTCGTTAGCCCAGTCGACTTTTTGCCATAAAGTAATCAATGAGTCTATTGGCGAATAGGGTAAGTTAAAACGATCCATGATTTGAGCAGAACCTTCTTTTTGTTCGAATTTCATGAACTGAAGTATGTAGTTTACACCTCCCGCTTTTCCTCCTGTTCCACGACGAGAGTTTTTAATTCCGCCGAAAGGTTGCCGGCCAACAACGGCACCCGTAGTCTTATTGTTTACGTATAAATTGCCAGCCTGAATAGTTTCGAGAAAATAATTGATTTCTCCTTCATCCAGACTATGTAAACCGGCGGTTAACCCATATTCTGTTTGATTGGCCAAACGGCAGGCATGTTGCAAATTATTTGCTTTCATGATTCCTAAAACAGGACCAAAGAATTCATTTAAATGAGTGAAACTACCAGGTTGAACATTCCACTTCACGCCGGGGCTCCATAAATTGATCAGTTTATACTTTTCTGACTTGACGAGCCATTGCTCTTCAGGCTCCAACTCGGTTAATGCTCTTAGCAGTTCTTTTTTTGGGGAGGTAATGAGCGGAGTAATTTTATTTTCAGGGTGGAATTGCAACCCTCCCACAGGAAGACTTTCAACGGAATCTTTCAACTGGCGTTTGAATTTTGGATCAAAAAAAACTTCTTTCGTCAATATGGCGATAGAAGCGGCAGAACATTTTTGCCCATTGTAACCAAAGGCCGATTCAATAAGGTGTTTGATAGCAAGTTCTTTATCTGCAGTATCNGTGATTATAAAAAAATTTTTTCCGCTTGTTTCGCCCGAAAAGTCAAGGTTTGGTCGATCTGTTAAAATTTTATCAGCAGTGTTTGCACTTCCTGTAAAAATCACGTGGTTGATCATTGGGTTTTGGGTGAGGAGTCGAGCATCTTTATCCTCGCATGGGACAAGTTGTAGCGACGAAGCGGGAACCCCTGATTCCCAAAATAACTTCACAATCTTCCAAGTGGACAGCAATGAGTAGGGAGAAGGTTTGATGATGACTCGGTTTCCTGTTGTCAAGGCTGCAACTAAGCCTCCCGTGGGAATGGCCATCGGGAAATTCCATGGAGAAATGACCAACACAATACCCTTTTTTTTAAAGCTAATTTCCGGGTAATGATCACGGAAATATTTTAGTGCGCTTGGATAATATCTTACAAANTCAATGGCTTCGGATACTTCTGCATCCAGGTCAGCGACTCCCTTGGCNACGTTTCTCATCGCGCAAGTAATCAATGAAGTACGATTTTTTTGGATTTTCATGGCAACGATCTCTAAAACTTTTCGGCGAAAATTTTCATCTTTGTCCCATTGAGTAATTTNTGATTCATAACTGAAACGGATAGCGCTGATTATATCTTCTGAATTTGCGGCTGGAAATTGTGCTATAACCCGGTCTTTATGGGAAAGGTCTTGGCATAGTAACAAATGTCTTTTTTCTTTTACGTTCTTTCCGGCAATTTTCAGAGGAATCAACTCCGGAGCACTTTCTTTACGATAGTTATCATTGAATAGTTCTTTTTTCAGCCATGCCTGGTTTACAGGCAGAGAAAAGTTTGTTGGGCTGTCAGGAAGAAATTTTTCAATGCTATTCGTTTTTTTAGAAAGAAAACATTGGTTTACCGTTCTATCTTGCTTATGTCGCGGAAGAGGAGGTTCTAAATGCGGCACATGATCCAAAGCACATAAGAATTTTTCCTTCTCTTCCTTCCATGCCTCAGTCCCTATATTTAGATTGAAAGAATGGCTTAAAAAATTTTCTTTATCGGTATTTTCCATCAATCGTCGTACTAAGTAAGCGATAGCGTTTAGGAACTCTTCTTTATTTGTAACGGGCGAATAGGTGAGAACTGGACCGATAAATTTTTGGACGCTGCGGCGGGTATGGTTTGCGATTCCTTCAAGCATTTCAAAATCGAAGTCCGCGGGGTCAAGTTTTCTGATGGATTGAAGCGCTTTGGAAAATCCAATTTCAAAAATGTTGTGACTACCGATCCCTATTTTCACAGCTTTTAGGTTTTCATGTTGAAAAGCATAAGCTACCATTCGTTTAAAGTTGGCATCTGTTTCAATTTTCGTGGCGTATGGGGCCTGTTCCCATCCGTTCAGGGAAGCGATACACTTTTCCATTTCCAGATTGGCTCCCTTTACAATTCTGATACGTATGGGCGCGCCTCCTTTTGACCATCTAAGTTTAGCCAAGCTTGTGAGCTCCTGCTGGTAACTGAATGAGTCCGGGATATATGCCTGAAGGGCAATCCCTAAAGAAAAACGGTTTAAATCCGGGTTGTTCAGAAAACGTTTAAAAACCTCAACCGTAAGCGTGAGATCCTTGTATTCTTCCATATCTAGATATACTAGTTTAGGAACCCCGGATTTTTGTTCTTCTTTTTTTGCTACGAAAAGAAGTTTCGTGAGTCTTTCTACTACCGCCGAAACGGTATGTTCAGTTGCAATATTATCTGCTTGTGAATAGAGCGTTGAAATTTTCACTGAGATGCAGGACACGCTGGGGTTATGCAATCCCTTCAAATAATACTCCAGATGTTTCTTTGCTTCATTTTCGCCTAGGACCATGTCCCCGAGGTGGTTTATATTTACTTTTAGATTTTCTTTTTTGCAGATTTTAAAGTAGCCCTTTAGCTTTTCCTGCTCACCCGGCAGAATTACATTCCTGGTTTTGTGACGCATAACAGTCAGAATGGACCAGACAATAGGAGAGGAAAGAAAACTCGGAACCAGCGGTCCAAAAAACTTTAAACCATTTAGCATTACTCGGTCAAAGCTGCCAAAGAAAGAAGGGATNCCGTGCTGATTTAAAANGTGGGTGAACTTTTGNAGTATGGCTGAATCTTTACTAAGCCTGAAGACCTGGTCGGTAAGCGCCATGAAAACCGCACGGCTATGAGGATCCTGCACCATGCGGGCAAATTCTTCTGCTCGCAATTTTTCATTCCATCGAATTTTCTTATTAGCTGTGTTCTGGATTGCTTCGGCTAATTTTGGGACGCAGGTCTTTAATTCTGCTATTTCTTGGGTTGTAAGGACACTTAAGAAATTAAGCATTTTTAAGCTCCTTTACACAGTTTTCTCTAATTCTAGGCACCCATACCCAATAACCGCCCCCGTCAACTCCTTGCCACGTTTAAGTTTACATAGTATTCATCACTAAATCATTGCGAAATTATTCCTTATCGATTTTACATCACAGCAAGTCTCTATAGGAAGTTTACAGTTAGGGCACTACTTACCTGCGACCATTAATGTTTTTTTACTTTAGATTAATACCTTGGCAAGTTGGGGGTGATCCATAAAAGACCTATTCCTAAACCTAGGCTAATCTGTAATAAGCTAGCAGAGCCACTCCAAAACCCAAAAAATAAGACGACACAAGTAATCGAAAAAATAACTGCCTTGAGAAAATTAAAGTCACGAGTAGGAATGAGCATCGATACAACCTCCCTTCTATTTGTTAAGAGGTTTTCTTGTAAAAAAAAATTCCAAAAAAATGGAATTTTTAAAACAACCAGTCGGTCTTCACCTATAGGGATTTGATATACAGATAGGTCATGACAATTTAAAGTGAAGGCATTGAATCAGTTCGCTTGGAAAGCTTTATGGTGATAGGGGGATATATTTTTAAAAATAGTAGACCTGCGGATGATTTAGAAGGGCAAGGTGATTTAGATGTTTTTCCCGGTTACAGTTTATGATTCAAATGGCAAGGTAAAAACAATTATTACACCGCAATCCCTTGGGAAAAGACACTGGGCTGAATTTAGAAAAAATAAAAACAACCTATTTGTCTCCAGGAAAAACAAACAGATTCCACGTTTGTTAAAAGATAGTTTTGATTTGGTAGATTTAGAATTTAAATTTATGCGGTAGAGCTAGAAAAAACCACCAGGTTGATGACTAGGTTCATAAAAAACTTTCTCAGTTGTGGTTTCGTTTTTTGATAGAGTTATATTTTTTTGAAATGTTTAGAACATTAAAAATATCTTAATGGTTAAAATAGGGGAAATAAAATGCATTCATTAAAAGGTTATCACGAGCTGCGTACTCTTAGGGTGATTCTTTTTGTGTTTACTTTTATTGTTCTTTCTTTGGCAGTTATGCTTGGTGCCGTAAAGACCTATGTTTGGACACTTGGGGTGGCCGTTGTTGTGTGGTGTGCTATTCCGAGAATGTCTGGGTAATAAGCGAAGGGAGATTTTTATGGGGACTGTGGATCCACCTAACAATTATTTTTTTTGAATAAATATATAATTCCAATATAAATTGGAATATGGCCGCTCTTGACCGAATGACTTATAAGGCGGGTCATTAAAGAGAAGAAAGCCCCACTGCCCTGATTGGGGTTGGAGGGGCTTTCTTGCTCAGTGTGCTTATCTTTAAAAAGAGAGATCTGTTCGACGGTGCTATAATGGCAACATACAGAGAATTAGCTAAAATTCATATTTCAAAAAGAAATTTAAATCTTACTGACAAGTTGTACCGAGAGCTAATATATATATTCTTCAAAAAGAATTCGGCGAGGGACCTCACGGACGAAGAAGCTTTTGAATTTTCGTTACATATAAGAAGTTTAGAGTGTGTCAACCAAGTGGGACGAAAATCAAGAATCTTTAAAGAGTCTTCTCATTATGAGGGAAGTCATAAATTTTTTAAAAATAAAGAAAGCCTAGCTAGTCTCGCTCAGCAACATTTTGTAGAAACTTTGTGGATGAAAAGTCCAGGTGTTCGATATAAAACGATACATGCACTACGGCATTTCTTGGAGAATCGTTTTCACGTGTCAGACTTACGTTTTATTAAATCGAACCAAGTCTCTTCTATTCTGGGTGCAATTCGCAAAATAAGTCATCCTGTTAATTGACGTGAAATGAGAAAATGATTTGAAGGTGGTTGCTGATGTTAACTTTCATAAACTAGATCAATAAACTCAGGAGAGAGGTTATTTTTTTTTAAACCCGTATTATGGTCAACTCATCCCCCTGATTACGTCTATCTTACCTATTACACCGACAAGTTTACCTGATTCTAGTACAGGAATCGTGTGGATCCCTTTTTCTGCCATCAACGTTGCTATATTTTCTAGTTCTGTATTGAGTCCAACGGTAACCGGATCATGGTGATATATGTCCTTCACAAGTTTTCCTGTTAATTTCTTTGCGTCTTCTTCAAATTGTTTAGCGCTTTCGATAAAAAAAACGGCATCAAATAAAGCAATCACAGTAGGAATATGAAGGTTTTTTGTTGTTCAATTAGATCTCCTTGGGTAACAATACCGATCACTTTGCCGCCGTCATCCACTACTGGCAAACCATTTATCTTATGCTTTATAAATAATTCTGAAATTTTTTTGATGGGCATGTCTATGGTCGCAGTAATGACATCTGAGGTCATAATATCTTTTGCAGTTGCCATCGGGTCTCCCGTTAACAGTGAAGATATTCGAGTACTAACACTTAGTACGGAGATGGTAAGTTGTTGGGATTTATTCCTTTTTACTGCATTTCTTGGCATTTAGTGGCACAACACGCAACGAGCGTCACCGTAAGTATAATTAAAGTAAGAGTTAATAAACTTCAACTATGCTTTGGGAGCATGGGGTCGAAGGTTCAAATCCTCTCGTCCCGACCATTTAAAATAATGAGTTACAGTTTAGGTTGTAGTCCATTTTTTGTTTGGGGTGGCAAATGAAGGGCAAATCGGATTAATAAATGAGGATGTAAAGATCAGAGAAGACTTCCATTTTTTTGTTTTAAAAATAATTCTAAAACGTAACGATTAACATGGGTTATTTTAGCAGTTTGAAAAATTTTGCTCGGCTTCAATGACCATAGGAAATAAAATATTATTTTCCTTGTGGATGTGTAGGTGGGTATCCTCTTCAAGGTCTTTTAACGCTTTATACAATGCACCCCAAGTGTTACAAGCGCCTTTGGGCAAATTGAAATCCTTTGTTAGTTTCCTGATTTTTAAAAAAATATTTCCTATGTTGTCATGGTCAATTTTCATGACTTGGATTGGGCTTTGAATGCTTCCGCAATGCAATTCCTCAAGAGACAAGTCCATTTGTTTTATTGCTGGAAATAGAATCTGTTCTTCTTTCATTAAATGAGGGCCCAAATCCGCAACAGCTTCGCGAACATATTCGTCCAGTCGTAATACCTCGGGATGGTTTTCACCGTGGGCACCCATGACTCTTGTCATTAAGTCGGTCAAACGAGGCAGTGTTTTTTTTACGTAAACATGATGAGTTGATTCAAGGTGATCTACTATTTCCGTCAGGGTAGCTTTGGTCCAGTCCTTATAGTCGTTCGATTTATTTTCTGTGTAAGTGGTACAGAGTTTTTCTAAAAGAAGTTTTGGGTCTAACCCTTTTTCAGCGCAAACTTTGGCCAGAGAATTCTGACCTCCACAACAAAAATCGATTCCTAGGTTTTGTAGAATGGGTATGGAGTTTGGAAACTTATTCACAATCTGGTTTACAGGTGAATCGATATTTAATTCAGAGGAAATCATATTTATCTCCATGTTTTTTTACTCTAGAGAGAATAAACACCTATTTTTATTCTTTGTGTCTGCTGAAGCGAAGCAGAGTCCGATATTAAAAAAAGCTGCGCTATGCGATCGAGTACATCACGTATAAGCAAAGAGAAAGAAATGCGACCCATGTTAGAAGCAAAAAAAAGGTTCTCATCGCAATTAACTCACCAAATTAAGTAATACCCATAATTTTGCTGTGCACTAGAGAAAAAAGAAACAGTTGCAGCGTTTCTTGTATCTTTTTAGCCTCTAGTACGGAGATGGTAAGTTGTTGGGATTTATTCCTTTTTACTGCATTTCTTGGCATTTAGTGACACAACACGCAACGACGGTTGAAGTTTCTGCAAGGAGAAATGGAATAGTTATGGCCCAAGATGTTAATTCTGCATTGATGTTAAAATTTCCAGTTGAATTTAAGTCTGTAGGAATTAGTGTACACAAGGCATTTGACGACTTGGCTGAAAATATCGACGGGAAAGATGTCAAGATTATCTTAAGGGAGATTGATTCAATTATGGGCTCATGTATCGGATGCCATTTGACATATAAATTAGAAATAGAAAGATAGCGGGTATTTTTGAAGTTTTTTTTCACACGGAACTTGCGATAAATTTTAACCAAAAAAATCACCCCACCCACTACCACCTTCGATAATGAAGATTATTTAATTTTATATTAATTGAAAATTAATTACTCGTTAATCGCTTATTCATCTTCCTAAACTATCCTCAAGAGTGTGGCTAATAACCCTATCCCGCAGGAGGTTTTATGAAAGGTGTCTGGTGGGAAAAAGATGATAAGAAAAGATACGAAGGAAAACTATTTGGTTTGACGGAAAACTTTGTAGATGAAAATACATTAATTGCTAGTCTGCCACCAAAAGGTAGATTTAAAGTTAATATCTGGCAAGGTGCTGTACTGATAGGCGAACCAGATAAGGAAATAGTTGTTGATAAATAGTTGGTCTATTACTTAACAGGGCATTCTTATGAGAACCGCTGAGATATATCACAAAATTGATGAACTTAAATATAGTCACAGCCTCAGGTCACCAAAAATTCTGACCGTTCACAAAGTTCTCTTTGAAGATGAGTTGGGAGACAGCATCCACAAAAGAAAAAACGCAATAAAAAGAGAAGAAAAAAAGCCCCACGACCCTACAACGGAGTTATGGAAAGACAGGCCTTCCCGTTTCGACCATTTAATGTTGCTTCGGGAAATAAACAGCAAGATCAGGACTTATGTTTAGGAGCTTTGAAGATGTCTACTCAAAACCTCCAAATACTTGCTTTAGTTCTATCGGACGCAATTATTTGGACCTGGTAGGGAGTCCTTCGCTCAAAGCCCAATTGAAAGACTTTGGTTCACTGGTCGGGATTCAGTAAACCCAATAGGCTAAGAGTATAAAGACATTGTCTCCTCATCAATTAGGATTGCAGTCGATGGCCTTACTTTTTTCATAGAAGGAAGTTTGGTGACTGTATGTCAATCAAGATTTCTAGAGAAAGGAGGATGTCTATAAGATTGACAAAAATAAAGGGTAGTGTAAATATAACCTTGTTCTTATCATTCACCAAGGGAAGTCATTATGGTAGCTGAGAATCCGCCTAACATCTAATTCACATAAGACAAAATCAAAATTAATTCCGATATAAATTGGAATATGCCTGTTCTTGACCGAATGACTTAAAAGACGGGCCAACAAAAGAGAATAAAAGCCCCACAACCCTGCAACGGGGTTGATGGGGCTTTTTGATTAAGAGAGGATTCCGACAGCTATCAAATTATTCCTCCATCCATAAGCAAGTATTTATTCCTACAAAGTCAAGCTATAGAAAAAATAATTACATAAAATAGCTAGCTGATTGTCTTTAAAAATAATAATATAGTTCCCTGTTATCTATTTAATAGGGTAATGATTATGTTTATATGATCCTTAGTTTCTCTGAAAGCTGATACTGATTTCTATATTGACTTTTTTTGCGGAGGTTCCTGCTATGGTTGAAAAGTTTACCCATCTGGACACTGGCAACATTGAGACAACAGAATCTTTTTTTTCCGATCGGTTTATAAAGGCTCGTATAGAAAGTGGGCACCCCTCGAATGAAGGGCTTGACTTGATTTTAGAAGAGAACCGAAGTTCTGATTGGCAGGAACAACACTGGAAACAAGTCAAAGACAATCAATTAAAGTACGATGAAGATGTTAATCAGTACATCACGCTAACACTCTCCGACTTAGTTAAAGGAAGGTCACAAACCCTAAAAAATAAATATATCGTCAGCATGGAAGCGGATGCTGGGAAAATAGCGTTGGAGGCTAAAGAACGATCAAAAAAATTTATTGTTTACCGCATCAACGCAGATTACTTTCTGCTGAACCTTGGATTATTGCGATCAGACACAAATGCTCTTGGGGATGCTTATATTGATAAAGGTGGGTTTTATTATTCATCAGCTGCTTCTAGTTTGAAAGAGATTTTAGGGG
>JGI26243J51142_1001163_pt1 | contig 10977 bp, 9 predicted proteins | sample SaaInlV_130m_DNA_FD_51142 | JGI IMG/M metagenome (IMG submission 51142)
TTTATTCATGATTCTTGCTGCAATCTACGACCATTGGGCAGTCAATGGAAGTAAGCATATGCTTGAATTAGCAGATACGATGATTAATCTAAAATTACCGATATTGCTTGTTGCACCTAAAGAAAAAGGCTATTCTTTCCTCGACGAAGAAAGCGATATTATGCAAGCAGAAATAATGGACCCGACCGAAGAAAATTGGCAAGAACCTGCCCCAGACGTCAAAATTCCAAAGAGAGCGAAAGGGCGAGATGCGCTTTTCATGGGTTTGGGAGACGTGATTTTTCCAGGAATGTTGGTGATTTCGACTATGTCATTCCTGCCAAATTGGGGCACTGAAATTCACACTTTATTCGGAACGATTTACCTCGCACCTCTAATAGTCGCTCTAGGTACATTAATCGGGGGATTGGTTGGATATTTCGCATTGATGACTCAGGTCGCGCTCGGTAAACCACAAGCCGGTTTACCATTATTGAACGGTGGATCTATTCTCGGTTACCTAATCAGTGGTATTTATGCAGTCGGCCTACCAGAGTTATGGCAAAATATCACGCTTTTCTGAGTAGAATAACCCGATTCATTGAAGGATGGTTGACCAGCCCAAAGGGCTGGTAGATATGCTTGACATCATGATGTTCCGCCAAAATGCGGACATAATTCGTGCAGATCACGATAAGCGTGAGATATCTCATGACAACATAGATTCGGTTCTTCGCCTCGATGAAGAGTGGCGACAAGCACGTTACGATACTGACCAACTTCGCAAGGCACGAAACGAAGCTGCTAGAGGTATTGCAGCAGCCAAAAAATCTGGTGATAAATCGGCTGCTGAAGCGATAATGGCTGAAGTGAAAAACATCGGAGCGCAAATCGATGTGTTAACAAAAAAAACAGAAGATTGTCTAGCCGAGCGTGATGCAATTCGAATGCGCGTTCCAAATATTTTGCACGAATCAGTTCCAGTTGGAGAAGATGATCAAAAGAATACGCTTCATAGCCTTCACGGCGAAAAGGTCGAACTCGGATTTGAGCCGAAAGTACACAATGATTTGGTCGAAGGAAATGGTTGGGTTGACCTCTCGCGAGCAGCAAAAATCACCGGATCTCGATTCTACTTCTTACAAGGTGATCTTGCACGAATGGAAATGGCGTTGCAACAATACGCGGCAAACTTCCTAATCGCACGTGATTACACGCTCGTCCAACCCCCATTAATGATGAATAGGGAAGCATACGAAGGCGTCACCGATTTAGCAGATTTTGAAACTGTAATGTACGGGGTCGAGCCTGATAAATTCTATCTCATTGCAACTAGCGAACACCCACTCACTGCGATGAGAATGGATGAAATCATCGAGCCTGCAGAACTGCCGATAAAACAGGTTGGAATCTCTCCTTGTTTCCGCAGAGAAGTTGGGGCGCATGGGCTATCTGATAGAGGAATTTGGCGAGTTCACCAATTTACAAAGATTGAGCAGATTATTATTTGCAAACCAGAAGAATCGTGGCAACATCATGAAGATTTGTTTCAAAACGCTGTCGACCTTTGGGATAGCCTAGGTTTGCACTACCGGGTTGTCAATATCTGTACCGGAGATATGGGAAGTGTGGCTGCCAAAAAATACGACCTCGAAGCTTGGCTGCCTGGAGTTGGCGAATACAAAGAGGTCGTCTCTTGCTCAAATTGCACCGATTATCAAGCGAATCGGCTTCGAATGCGCTACCGAACCGCAGAAGGAAATGAAGCGGTTCACACGCTGAATTCGACCGCAATAGCAACCAGCCGAACGCTTGTAGCCATCATTGAGCAGAATCAATTAGAAGATGGACGAGTAAAAATTCCCGATGTGCTTCAGCCATACATGGGTGGTCAAGAAATTCTAGAGCCGTTAGCTTAGGTTGGTAAGTTCTCCAACGAACATTCACAAGTAGATGCTAGGCTCGACCACGTAGTGGTCGCAATGGTCGGATACAATTTTCAGGAGAAAATTGAATGAGTCTTGGACTTCCGTTATGGGATCCTGGCCGACCAGGTCACGAATTACTTGAAATTCTCAAAGAAGAGATTCGAACCAAGGGTGATCCAGATGCTGCTCGTATTCGTGAGATCGCAGAATTGACGGGAACGACGGCTGCAAAAGTTCGTGGTGTAATTGGATATTATGCTGAATTGAAGCCAACAGATGCGACCGTTCGAGTCTGCATAGGTGAATCCTGCAGGGCACAAGGTGCAGACTCGGTGATTTCAAAATTAGAATCTGATGGCGAGACTGTCGGTCATCTTCACTGCGCCGGACTCTGTGCAAATGGGCCCGCAGTGATTCGTTCTGACGAACCGATTGTAGCACTTTCTCAGGCCGGTTCAGGATTGCAATTTCACCTCAGTCTCGATAGTATGAGTTTGTCTTACGGGGCAGAAGATATTGCGGCTGCAATTATTGAAAACGCACCAACTGATGCTGCACTGATACGGACCGGCAGCCGTGGATTATTTCATCTCGAACCAATTCTAGAAATAGAAATTGAAGGTAAACGCATTGGTTTTGGGCCATTGGTCTCAACAGACGTCTCCTCAGTAATTTCTGCAATTGAACGTGGTGAAAGTGATTCTCATCCGAAATTTTTCGGTGCCATCGAATCACTTCCAGAATTTGCTAGCCAAACTCGACTGGCGATGTCGAGAATGGGAGTTTGTGATCCTCTCAACCTAGATTCAATGAAACAGAACGGAGCTTATGTTGGCCTCGATGCCGCCCGACGAGGTGGAGCCGAATTCGTTCTTTCTGAGCTGAAAAATGCTGGACTTCGAGGCCGCGGTGGCGCTGGCTTCCCAACCCACTTCAAATGGTCTGCAGCCGCCACCGAAGAATCCGCAGTCAAGCATGTGGTGGCCAATGCGGACGAGGGAGATGCGGGGACATTTATCGATCGGATGATTATGGAAGGCGATCCTCATGCGTTGATTGAAGGGATGTTGATTTGTGCTGAAACTATCGGTGCAAATCAGGGCTGGATTTACCTAAGAAGCGAATATCCAGAAGCAAAGTTAATCATGCAATCAGCAATCAATTCGGCAAGAAATGCTGGATATCTTGGAGAAAATACAGGATTTGACATCACAATCGCAAATGGCGCCGGCTCCTATGTTTGTGGTGAAGAAACCGCCTTACTCGAAAGTCTGGAAGGAAGACGAGGAGAGGTTCGAGCTCGCCCACCCTACCCAACAACCTCTGGTTTATTCGGCAAACCGACCATTGTCAATAATGTCCTAACATTCGCGCTGGCAGCTGCTGTTTTGCGTGAAGGATCTGAGAAAATCTCAGCGCTTGGAACTGATTCCAGTCGTGGAACAGTAGTAGCCCAAATCGTTGGAAATCTCGAACGACCTGCCTGTGTCGAAGTTCCATTTGGAGGAACAATCGGTGAGTTATTTACTAATTATTCGAGCCTTGAAGGTGTAACTGCGATGCAGATTGGTGGGCCATTAGGTTCGGTATTCAAGGCCGATGAATTGAATGAAATCGAGTTGTCTTTCGAAGGCCTTGCCAATGCAGGTGGATTGCTCGGTCACGGTGGCTTTGTCGCATATGGCGAGGACTTCGATGCTCATACTGAAGTCGTTGGATGGATGAAATTCTTCCGCGATGAAAGTTGTGGAAAATGCACACCGTGTCGAATTGGAACTCAGCGAGCGTTGGAATTGTTGCAGCGTCTTGGTAGTGATACTGAGCGTGAGAGTGACCGCTCGCTACTTATCGATCTCGATGATATCATGACTTCGACTTCTTTGTGTGCACTAGGTGGATTAGCAATGAATCCAGTTCGCTCAACAATCGCTCGATGGCCTGAGGCCTTCGGTGGTTCATTGGCTGTAGGTGATAATCAATGATGGAGCAGTCAATCGATTCAATCATTATGAAAATCAATGGCCAACAGGTGTCGGGTAAATCTGGGCAAACGATTATGCAAGTTGCCAGAGATAATGACATCTCTATTCCAAGTTTGTGCGATTCACCTCATCTAGATGCTTTCGGATCCTGCCGCATGTGCATCGTAGAAGTCGACGGTATGCAAGGAACTCCCTCGTCATGTACAACCCTCGCGAGCGAGGGAATGGAAATTGAAACGGGAAGTGAGCGCCTGTGGGATCTACGCAAGGGAATTACTGAATTGTACGTTAGTGAGCATCCACTCGATTGTCTGACCTGTACAGCGAATGGTGATTGCGAACTGCAAGATGTTGCTGCTGAAGTTGGTCTGCGTGAAGTTCGCTACGATAATACTCCTGCAAATATTGGAATGCCAATCGATTTCTCAAACCCGTTCTTCTCTTTCGATGCCAGTAAATGCATCGTTTGTTCAAGATGTGTCCGCGCGTGTGATGATGTTCAGGTAACTCATGCGCTTTCTATTGACGGTCGCGGATTTGATTCGCGAATTATTGCAGGCGCTGATGAAACCTTTATGGAATCAGATTGTGTTTCATGCGGTGCTTGTGTCAACGAATGTCCGGTTGGAGCATTAGAAGATACAGTTGAGCGGGCAGCCGGAGTACCCGATAATTGGGTTCGCACAACCTGCGCTTTTTGCGGGGTTGGTTGCCAATTCGATGTAGGTGTGAAAGGTGGCAAATTGGTGACGATGCAACCAGCTGCTGATTCACCTGTGAATCAAGGTCATGCATGTGTCAAAGGCCGCTTTGCCTCCGCTTATGTTCACCACGAAGACCGATTAACTGTGCCGCTGTTGCGCGAATCTATCGAGGATGAATTCCGCGAGGTTAGTTGGGATGAAGCCTACCAATTCATCGCCGATGGCTGGACAAAAATCAAGGCTGAATCAGGCCCTGATGCAATTGGTGCAATCACATCTTCTCGTTCTACAAACGAATTGAACTACCTCGGTGCTAAATTGATGCGGGCGGTAATCGGAACGAATAATGTCGATAATTGCGCTCGCGTCTGTCACTCAGCGACAGTCAAAGGAATGATGACTGTTTTTGGTGCTGGCGCGGGAACCAACAGTTTGGAAGATATCGATGTCACTGACCTATTATTGGCATCTGGTTGCAATCCAATTCATGGTCATCCGGTCACTGGTTCACGAATCAAACGAGCAAGAAAACGCGGCATGAAGATGATTGTTGCGGATCCAAAGAAAACTCTACTCGCAAAAATGTCAGATATCCATCTTCAATTACGACCAGGAACTAATGTCGCTCTCTATCAAGGACTTTCTCATATCATTATTCGAGATGGTCTTGAAGCAGGTGAAGATTGGATGAATACTCGTACAGAAAATCTCAAACCGTACAAGGAAATGTGTGCGAGAATGACTCCAGACATTTGTTCAACACTAACTGGAATCCCAGTTGATACTCTTGAAGCAGCCGCGAAGATGTATGCTACTTCCAGTGCGGCAATGTCAGTTCATGGCCTTGGGATGACTGAACATAGCCATGGTTCAGAAGGCGTGATGGCTCTCTCAAGCCTTGCTCTTCTGACTGGAAATGTAGGCAGGCCAGGAACCGGAATCAATCCACTACGAGGCCAAAATAATGTCCAGGGTTCTTGCGATATGGGTGCTTTACCAAATGTTTACACAAATTACCAAGCGGTTGATAATGAAGAAAACCGATCAGCATTCTCTGAGGTTTGGAAGGTCGAAGCTCCTGCAAAGGCAGGCCTGACCTATCCGGAGATGTTGCAAACTGTTGGTGACCAAGATGGAGTCCGCTCACTTTACATGATTGGCTCAGATATCGCCCATACCGACCCTGATAGTGATGCGGTTAAACGGGCGATGGCAAACCTCGATTTACTGATTGTTCAGGACATATTCTTCTGTGAATCCGCTAAGTTCGCACACGTTGTTCTGCCTGCTGCATCTTTCCTCGAAAGCGATGGAACATATACTAATGGTGAGAGGCGAATTCAGAGAATTCGCAAAGCTATCGATTCCCCAGGAATTGCCAAAGAAGATTGGATAATTGTTGCTGAACTAGCTAAGAAAATGGGACATGATATCCTTGCTGGACCAACACCATCTGATGTTTGGGATGAATTGGCAGGGCTAACTCCAAATTTCAAAGGAATCAATTACACTAGACTTGAAACACCACAAGCGGTTCAATGGCCATCACCTACTGAAGATCATCCAGGTACAACAGTGATGCATCAAGAGAAATTCAGTCGTGGGCTCGGCAACTTTGCAGCACCTGAGTTTTCCGAGCCAAACGAGCAAGCATCTGATGATTATCCATTCATTCTCGTCACCGGAAGAAATCTGTTCCATTACAATGCTGGAACCCAAACCCGTCGTTCAGATTTGGTTAAATTCAGAGATACCGATTATCTTGAAATCCACATCAAGGATGCGAGGCGACTAGGAATAAATGATGGTGACGAAGTCTGGTTATCAAGCCCGAGAAACCGCATCAAAATGGCTGCAAAAGTAGGGGATACGGTCAGAATTGGCAACCTATTCACAACTTTCCACTTCCCAGAAGTTGGAGTGAATAGCGTTCTATCAGCTTCAGCCGATGGATACACACATTGTCCTGAATACAAAGTTCAAGCTGTATCCATCGAAAAAGTCTGAATATTCTTAAGAATCAGAACTTTGCCTTTTTGAAATTGTTCTTTTTGTCATGATTACTATAATTACAACGGCAAATATCCCCGCGACGAGAGGAGCCAATAAAGCGACAATAGTCAATGCAACGCTCGCAACATTTTCACTGGTTGCAACCAATGAATTTGCATAACCTAAAGTGAAAGTTGAACTCAATCCCCGAGTAGTAACTGTTGCCCCCTGGATTGTAGCGGATGCGCCACCACCAGCAATAATTGCAATTGCCCATTGAACTGCCGGATCACTACCTTCCATCACAATCGCTGTCATACTAATTCCAGCAATTATCGCTGCAGGACTAGCAATTGTATCGAGCAAACTATCGACCCATGGCACATAAAATGCAGCAAATTCTGCTATGCTCGCAACTCCGAGAATGATAATTGCAGGAGTAGTTTCAAAAAATTCAAAACTAGTTCCAACCAAGTCCACTTCTACAAAATCAGCTCTGATAGCCAAAGAAAGAAGGAAAGGTGGTAAAAATACTCTAAATCCTGAAGCTGCTGCAAGGCTTATTCCCATTAACGCTGCAAGTATAACGCCGGCTTCGTCCATGATATTCTCATTCTATCTTGGTTTTTGAATCCGATGCCGGCACAAGTCAAATATCGATACATAACTCTATGGTAATTTTGTCAATATCAAAGAGAAAAATGCCACAATATCCGCATTCAGTTATTGATAGGTCAAAACTCATCCCCAATAATGCTGGTTTTCCTCGCCGGAGGGATGAAAGCAACATACCAATTCGCAGAGTCGTGGATAGAGAATTGATGTTAATTCCTATGTTCGCTATGGTTTGCTTGACATTTGTTGTAGGAGCAACGATGAGATACCGACGAGAAAAAGTTGTGAAAGAGGGATTTAATTGGCGATATTACAAAACTTTCGAAGGTGAGTTGCCACCTCGTGAATCTCTACAAACTGATCTGCACTTCATCAACCTCTTTGAAATTCCAGTATTATTCTATGCTGCTTGTTTGACAACGATGATTCTCGACTCCGTCGACCAAATCGGTTTGGTCTTAGCAGGATTATTCGTAATTGGCCGTTTCGTTCATGCCCAAATCGCCCTCACTCACAATAGAATGTTAATTCGTTCAAGAGTATATGTCCTCACGTCGCTAATTCTTTTCGGATTTTGGTGTTGGATATTCGCCGCTTCATTCTTGCTTTGAGGAATTTAAATGAAAGTTGGAGTAATCGGTGCTGGCATCATCGGTTGTGCTATCGCTTGGGAATTACGAAAACGTGGAGCAGAGGTAACCGTTTTCGAAAAATTAGGCGATGCGGGACACGGCTCAACTTCGGCTTCTTGTGGAATTATTCGCCGATGTTATAGTCAAACCAGCATGATCAAACTCTCAAACGAAGCATCAGAAATTTGGGCAGAATGGGAAAATTGGCTCGGCCCGATTGAAGGTTCACTCGCCCGTTTTGAAAGACCTGGAATGTTACTAATCCCATCAAATGTTGATGAAGGGTTTCTACAAGTCATCGAGGAAATGAAAAATTCTCGAGTAAAGGCAGAATTTCTCGACAAAAATGCCATCAATGAAAAATTTCCATTTCTAAATACAGATGCTTTTTTCCCGCCAAAACCAGTTGATGATGACTCATTTTTCAATGAAACTGGTGTTCTTCAAGGCGGTGTTTGGGAACAGGATGCTGGTTATGTCGTCTCGCCAGGATTGGCAAATACAAACCTCAAATTAGCTGCTCAGCGAGACGGAGTTGAGTTTCTTTTCAATACAGAAGTTTGCAAAATTGAGCATGACGGAGGGGCGCCTTATTCGATTGTAACCAATGATGGACAAACTCACCAATTCGATGTCATGGTCAATGCGGCAGGGCCGTGGTCGAGCAAAATAAACCAGTTAGCAGGCGTGGAATTACCATTAGAAAATCGAGCATTGAGAAGGGAGGTTCACGCGGTGAAAAATCCAGTATTCGGCCAGCATGATATGCCTGTTGTTGGCGATTTGGATTCGGGCACGTACTTCCGTCCAGAAACCGGAGGAATCGATATCATCATCGGCTCAACCGACCCAGAATGTGATGAAAAAGAATGGGTTGAGAATCCAGATGAAGTCGATATCGGCTTGACTGAAACATATTGGGAGCGTCAAGTTTTGCGAACGATGAGAAGAATTCCTAAGCTCCAGATGGGCAAGGCACGTGGTCTCGCCCATATGTACGATGTTACGCTCGCTGATTGGTATCCAACCGTTGACCGTACAGATATTGATGGATGGTATGTCGCTCTCGGAACAAGTGGTTCCTCGTTCAAAACCGCTCCAATGATTGGTGTGATGATGGCTGAGATCGTGTATGCCTGCGAGAATGGACATGACCATGACAATGATCCGGTTATTCTCGACCTTCCGAGAATCGGCTTGAGTCTCGATACGAGTTTTCTCTCGAGATTACGCTCTGCCAATGCAACTACTGGAACCGTCTTTGGTTGATTCAAAGGGTACCGATATTGATGTATATTCAAGAAGGGATACCCTAGTTTATGCATACGTAATACAGGGGTACGGAAGTAGAAGAATAGAATTACACTTTCTCTTGTTTTCTCTCTTCTTCATAGGCATCAGCAACCTTGCCAGCCGTACGAAGAAACTTCTTTTTCAAACCATCGAAGTTAAGATATATTATCCCACCAACTGTCAAGAAAAAGCCTCCAACTATTGTAAAAATACCTCCAATGTAGAGTCCAACTCTAGGCTCGGTATCCTCAAAGGTTGCAAATCCAGTTTGTACCATGATAATCCCAGCAATGAGTACAAGTATTCCAGATATTACCAATAATAATGGGATGATTTTTCTTTTCGTTGTTTTTGTCATTCTATCTTCCTCGATATTTCTCAACTGACTCTGATTCTACTTATAGATATTATCGAGATTAATCATATTCGATCTAGGTAAGAAACATATTGATGGATATGTAACAGACTAACCGTTGTACATAAGACTGTCAACTACGCTACCCTCTGCGATTGAAAGATAGGATTATTAAGCACCATCTTCAACCAGAAAATGTGACCGAAGACAAACTGAAAACCACCTCCAAGAATCCACGATTTCTCTACATAATGGTGCTGAGCAACGACGGCGACGACGTGAATATTCGCATCCCACTAATCCTTGTTAAATTGTTAATGAAATTCCATCACTTCATCCCCAATAGTGCTAGGAAAGCCATGGAGGACGAGGGCTTCGATCTAAACCGATTCATAGACGAAGTCCCTACGGAGGAGTTGTTGGAAGCTATCAAGGAATTCGACGTGAACATCGTCAGCAGTGACGGCGACACTGTCAGAGTGTTCTGCGAGTGAATTACAGAATCCCATCGTCAGTACCCACTGAAACACGATGATATCCTTCTGCCGGGCATAATTTCATGATGGGGGGGGTAAATGAAGTCGCTGTGGGAGTGCGACAGTGTGCGGCCGACGGCTGCAATGCGATTGAATTTAGAACCACAGGGTGGTGTCACAGACACAAGGACTTGCATGAACCTCTGCCACCTGTCGATTCGTGGTGGACAGATCAGGTCGAGGAAGTGCAAGAGGATGAGTTTGCCCCCACTGCCCACTTCTCTCAGACCGAGAAGAGTTTGGCCTTCACTGACGAGAGTAACGACATTAAACCAGATAATCAAGCAGAGAGGAGCAAAGTTGTTGCCCTCGTCCTGTTATTGGTTGTCGGTGGATTAGTTGCGATTGTGCTTGACCGATTTTCAGAAGCGGATGACAAAGATTCAATTCCATTAGAACTGCAACAGCAACAACAATCCTACGAACCTGAATCCACTGCTGAATTGTGGAATCACAGTTTCAATGAACCTGAGGGATGCTTTCCCTATGTGTATAGTTGGGGGTGGGATTATGTTGGGTATTTTTCATTTGAATGGGATATTGACCTAAGCTGCGCAATCCTATCAGATTTGACCGTGGCACTGAGTCTTGTTGACAGCGATTCAGGAGTCGAATACTCGGGGAGTTTGACTTACTCCACTTACTACGACGACTGGGATACCAAGTCACTTACTCTAAGTGACATTCCAGATGGGAGTTACTGGTTGTATTGCAACGCACAGATTATACCGCCTGCGTATGAGAACTGGGGTTCTTTGGAGAATCAGTACGTGCATGAAGTTGTACGAGTTTACGTGGTTCTGAATAACTAGTGGGGCTAGTGGGCCGAATCAGTCCCTAGCCTCTCGAGCGCTAGAGAAATGGGTTATTCACCGAGTTCAACGAGTGTTGCACCCATATCTACTCGGTCACCCGCCTCAAAATTCACCACAATCACTTCGCCAGCTTTTGGAGCTAAAAT
>JGI26243J51142_1001173_pt1 | contig 10891 bp, 10 predicted proteins | sample SaaInlV_130m_DNA_FD_51142 | JGI IMG/M metagenome (IMG submission 51142)
GGCTTTATCGCGGCTGGAGCAGGAGGGGCTGGTCAAGAATGTGCCCCGGCGTGGTACTTATGTCGTGCGTAAGACCAAGGAGGAAATCCTGGAAGTCGTTTGTGTATGGGCCGCGCTGGAAAGCATGGCGGCTCGACTTGCCACTCAGAATGCAAGCGAAGCCGAGATCAGCAAACTGCGTAAGATGTTTGCGAGCTTTGATGACAAGGAGGAGGCGCGGGCACACATCGATGAATATTCAGATACGAATATAGAGTTTCATAAAACCATTATGGCGCTCAGTAAGTGCGCCCTGATTCAGACCATGGCCAGCAACCTGTTTTTGCATATGCGATCAATACGTGTTCAGGCGGTAAAGGAACATAATCGATCTGATCAATCGGTGATTGATCACATGCGCATCATTGAAGCTTTGGAGCAGCGCGACGCCGACAAGGCCGAGCGGCTGGTGCGGGAGCACGCCATGAGCCTCAGCAAGCATATTGAAGAGTACGCGAGATACCTGGAATAGCACTGCGGCGTAGCCGCCGATTGCTTTGTTGTGCTCATCATTTCTATCCTTACGAGGGGAGCCATTACCACCTGAGAAGCTTCTAACTCCTGAGAATCATGCCCACCGTCAGGTAACGCTGGGGAGTATTAGCGACCCCTGGCAAAAGGATGTTGTTAAAAATAAGTCTCCGATCTTAGCGCTCAGGCCCACTGATATTGCTAAATCTCTGGTCAAGGTGTGTAGCCATGTCGTGGCCCGCCGGGCCGATGGCGACGAGTGCCTCGCCCAAGCCTGAATCCGATCCTTGGTATGGCGTGATCTTCAATCGGCCGCCGGCATACTGCACTTGCGCTATCTCGTTGCAATGCTCAAGTCGTACCAGGCCCTTCAATCGATGAACACATGAATCAAGGTGGCGTAGTGCTTTGCGCAAGCGCTTCTCTTCAATAACGCCAGTGAGTTCGAGGGTCCAACGCTCGAACTCGCGATCATGGCTTTGTCCGGGGATCGATTCGAGCATTGCCTGGGCTAAATTTTCTTTGGATAGGCAGGACGACTGTCTCGCCACTTCAAACGGCAACTTCGAATCCACCGTTGGAAATAATTGGGCCTTAGGGTTTTGCTGTTGCAGAAGGGCAGTAACGCTTGACTGCTTGACCTCATCCACCAGGTCGCACTTATTCAATAACAGCAAATCACTTTGTTGTACTTGGCGCGCGACAACAGATCCAACGTCATGATCACTTAACCAGTCGCTGATGGTGGCACAATCGACCAGGCAGATAACATTTTCCAAACTGAGGTCCGGCTCTGCCTTGGCGATGTTGTAGAGTTTGGCGGGCTCAGCCACACCGCTGGCTTCAATAATCAACCAGTCTGGTCGGCGTGGCGCATCCAGTACCGAGCACAATGTGGTTACTAAACTGCTCCCCAGGGTGCAACAAATGCAACCGTTAGCCAGGGTAATGGTATCGGCAGACTGACTCTTGATCAGGGCATCGTCGATAGAAATTGAGCCAAAATCATTGACCAGGATAGTGATTGCCAGTTCATTGGGGTTGCTGAGTAGTTGGTTGATAAAGGTAGTCTTGCCGGCGCCCAGGTAGCCGGTGATGATACTGACCGGTAACGCGCCACTGGTCATAGATCAGTAAACGCGGTACCGCCGACCACAGTGCCTATAACGTTTATTTTATTGAGTTCCGCCGCGCCTACCTCGTAGGGATCGGCATCCAAGATGGCAAAGTCCGCGCGCTTGCCTGATTCAATCGAACCGATCTCGTGATCAAGATGCAGGCTGCGCGCGGGTCCCAGCGTTATTGCGCGCATGGCTTCATCCAAAGTGATGCACTCCATGGGCCCCAGCACCTGGCCACTGCCCGTTAGCCGGTTCGCGGCACACCAGGCCACTGTCAGGGGTCCCATGGGAGTGACCGGTGCATCGGAATGAATCGAAAGGTTGACGCCTTCATCCAATGCGGTGCGACAGGCGTCCATTCGTGAGGCGCGCTCGGGACCCATAGTGATATCCCGATGCTGGTCTCCAAAGAAAAAGATGTGATTGGCAAAAAGATTAACGCCAAGTCGGAGTGCTGCCATCTGATGAAACTGGCTGCGGTCGGCCATTTGGCAATGCTGCAGGGTGTGTCGATGGTCTGGTCGCGGGTGGTGAGTTAACGCCTTTTTAAAAGCTTTAATGGCGAGTTCTGAGGCGGCATCACCGTTTACATGGACGTGCACCTGTAGGCCTTCACGATTGAGCGTGCCGACCAGGTCGAAAAGCGCCTCAGGTGCAATGTTCCAGATACCGTGATTTGGTCCACGATAGTAACCGGGCCATTTGAGTTGTGCTGTGAAACCCTGGATTGATCCGTCTGTCATTAATTTCACCAGGCCCAGGCGCAGTTTATCGTTGCGGGTTGCTGAAATCTCCTTGGCTCGCTGGGCGATATCATCGGGTGTCCCAGAATGGCCGCTGAGTGCCGGCACCAATCGCAGGGGATATTCGTCGGAAAGAGTGGCTTCGTTAAGCTGTCTGATATCCTCATCCAGAAGATCACTAAACAGATCTGTTGCGGTTGTGACTCCGCACCGTCGCGCGACTCGGCCATAGGCTTCGATACTCTGTGCACTGTTGCCGAATTCCCGAAGGTTAATCTTGAGCCGGCGCATCAGCGGGAACATGGCGGCCAGTTCCTGCAATTCACCATTGGGACTGCCGTCGTCGTCCAGCAGTACCCCCTCGATGTTGGTGCCCGGGTCGTAACCGACCATGGCAAGCGCTACAGAGTTCACAGTCATTAGGTGAAAGTTGGAGTGCCAAACCACAATCGGTCGGGTTGACGACACCCGATCCAGGTCATGCCGATTCAATCGTTTTTCATTGAAGAAAATTGGATCGAACCCCCAGCAGATCAGCGGGTCATCAGACCCAGCCAGCGCCTTTTCACTTTCTGCCAGTCGGATAGCGAGGTCTTTGATATTGTAGATTCCACGCCAATGTTTTCCGTTGGGGTCTTCGCGATCGTGGAATCCCACATAGGTGTATCGCCAAATACCGCCTGCCATCATGTGGCTATGCCCCTCGACGAAGCCGGGCAGCAAAATACTGTCGCCGAAGGTATCGTCTATCGGAAAGTCGCCCCAGTTACTGACTTCCTCCAGGCTCCCGGTAGCGAGTACGCGGCCATCTCGGACTAAAACATGAGTGGCAAATGGCATCGAGGGGTTCATCGTTACCACCCGCCTGGCAGATAGAATGCGCGCGTCATCCGTCAATATAAGATACTCCCGATAAAGATAAAGATAAAGCCTGCCATCGATCTGGCTGTCGGCTCGATGGCCTGTGCCGGGTAATTTGGTTGGCTATTGGTGACCTTATTTTAGGCTATGATATGTACCCTTTTCCAAATAGGGAAAAGGGTATTCGAAACGACACTAATTATAGGAGATTGGAGCATGAAGAGGATTATGCTGGCCGCAGTAGCGGTGACTATGATGTTATCCGGAATCGCTGTTTCCAGCGCTGACGGTGGAACACTAGTTATTGCCACTACCCAGAAACCGAGACATCTGAACCCGGCGGTACAGTCTGGAATTGCCACGGCCGTACCTGGCACACAAATATTTGCGACACCAGTGCGGTTTGATGAGAACTGGAATCCTCAGCCTTATCTGGCTGAGTCCTGGGCTTTTTCTGACGATGGCCTGGCGTTGACGCTTAACTTGCGCAAGGGCGCCACTTTCCATGATGGTCATCCGATCACATCCAAGGATGTGGCTTTTTCCATAGAAACCATAAAAGCGAATCATCCGTTTAAGACCATGTTCGGTCCAGTAGAGGCGGTTGACACACCTGATGATCACACAGCGGTGTTGCGTTTATCTGCCCCGCATCCGGCTTTGTTGCTGGCCTTATCGTCAGCGTTGGGTGTGATTATTCCAGAGCATATTTATGGCGATGGTCAGGACCCCAAAGCGCATCCGAGAAACAGCGATACAGTGGGTTCGGGACCATTTAAGTTGGCTGAGTTTAAGCCTGGCGAGCACATCATTCTCGAGAAGAACGAGAACTTCTTCCTTGAGGGTTATCCCAAGTTGGATCGGATCATCATCAAGAACTACAAGGATGTGACCAGCATGGTGTTGGCAATGGACAGCGGCGAAGTAGATATGTTGCCGTTTCTTGCCGGTACCCGGGATATCGCCCGACTACGCAAGAACGCTTCTATAGAGGTTACGGATCAGGGCTATGCTGCGGTTGGGCCGCTCAACTGGTTGGCGTTCAATACCAAGCACGAGATCTTCAAGGATGTCCGAGTACGCCGGGCGATTGCTTATGCTATTGATCGTGATTTTATTGTTAATGCCTTACACGGCGGGTTTTCTACTGCGGCGACAGGCCCGGTGCATCCGGGAAGCCCGTTCTTCGCACCCGATGTAGAGTCCTACGACCTTGATCTGGCCAAAGCCGCGGCATTGCTCGATGAGGCTGGCTATCCGGCTGGATCTGATGGAGTGCGTTTTTCGGTTGAGCTTGATTACCTCCCCGCCTTTGCCGAACAACAAAAGAACGTCGCTGAGTACCTGCGGCCACAACTTAAAAAAGTGGGCATAGCGGTTCAGCTCAGAGCCAGCCCGGATTTTCCGTCTTGGGCCAAACGTGTGTCTTCGCACGAGTTTGAGCTAACTATGGATATCGTCTTTAACTGGGGTGATCCGGTAATCGGTGTGCATCGCACCTATGTCTGCAGCAATATTCGCCAAGGAGTTATCTGGTCTAACACGCAGAGTTACTGCAACGAGGAAGTTGACGCGCTGCTTGACGCTGCAGGAAAAGAAATAGACCAGGCAAAACGACAAACCCTTTACCGACAGGCTCAGCAGATTATCGTTGACGAAGTGCCGCTGGCTTTTCTAAATACTCTGCCGTATCACACGGCATACAATAAGAACAAGATAGGAAACCCACCGCTCAGTATCTGGGGTGCAATGGCTCCATTGGACAAAGTTACGGTCCAATAAATCTTTTTGAAAGCCGGGGCAGCACTGGGCTGCTCCGGCTTTGTATTGTGGGAGCAAGTTATGGGTCTCATTTGGCTCATTGGCAAGAGATTGTTGTACGCTGTTGCGCTGATTACAGCGGTCCTGGTTCTTAATTTTTCGTTACTGCATCTTGCGCCGGGTGATCCGGCCGATGTCATTGCAGGTGAGATGGGCGGCGCAACAGCAGAACTGCTGGCCGAGATACGCGCTCTTTATGGCCTGGATAAACCATTTCTGGTGCAGTTGGGTTTGTACCTCCAACGCGCCTATCAGGGTGATCTGGGTATGTCGTTTTATTACAACCTACCCGTTGTCGATCTAATATTGCAGCGCTTGCCGGCGACCATGCTGCTGGTCTTTACCGCTCTTAGTTTTGCCACCGTCGGTGGCACAGTACTGGGTGTGCTGGCCGCTCGTAAGCCCGGTGGCTTTACCAGTTCAATGGTGACCCTGTTGTCTCTGGTTGGCTATGCAGCGCCTATCTTCTGGACTGGTCTGATGTTGATTATTCTGTTCGGAGTGGTGATTCCAATTTTCCCGATATCAGGGTTATACAACGTTGCCAAGATGGCGACTGGTCTATCACGAGCGGTGGATATTGCGCACCACCTGGTTTTGCCGAGCTTTACTCTGGGGGTGGTATATCTTGCGCTGTATAGCCGCTTGACCCGCGCCAGTATGCTGGAAGTTATGCAGGCCGATTATGTCAGAACTGCCCGGGCCAAAGGTGCCCGTGAGCGTACTGTTTACCTGCGCCATGCTTTGCGCAATGCCATCTTGCCGGTAGTCACGATGGCAGGGCTTCAGTTTGGCTCGCTGATCTCCGGCGCCGTGCTGGTAGAGACTGTCTTCAATTGGCCGGGGCTTGGCACACTGGTTTTCGAGTCGGTAATTGCGCGTGATTATCCTACCGTGTTGGGGGTGCTGTTCTTTTCGGCCACGCTTGTTATAGCTGCAAATCTGGTTACCGATCTGGTGTATCGCATGATTGATCCCAGAATCCGGTTGCAGGACTAGCCATGGCGGCAGTTGAATCAGTAACCAGATCCCAGAGCGCGCGACGGCCCGGCGCTGATGCGTGGGAGATATACCGTCAGAGTCCAACGGCTATGCTTGGCCTGGTGTTGGTGCTTTTGATCAGTGTGCTTGCGATCATTGGCCCGCTGGTATATCCGGTCGATCCTTTCGAGATTATCTGGGCGCCTATGTCGGCACCTGGCACAACAGAACATGCACTACTGGGAACCGATTACCTCGGCCGGGATATTCTTGCCGGCCTGTTGGTGGGCGCAAAAGCGACCTTGATTGTTGGCCTGACTGCAGCGGCGCTTACTGTGATTATCGGACTTGTTATTGGTGCCCTCGCCGGTTTTTATCTTGGCATGATCGACGAGATCCTGATGCGGGTAACGGAGTTTTTTCAAGTATTACCGCCACTGCTTTTCGCCATGGTGTTGGTGACCATGCTGTCGCCCAGTTTGTGGGTGGTGGCGGTTTCTATCGGAGTTGTAAGCTGGCCACCCACGGCCAGGCTTGCCCGAGCAGAGTTTTTGCGTATACGCAATCTGGAGTATGTCACCGCTTCCCGGGCATCTGGAGTTCGCCAGGGTTATATCATTTGGCGGGTAATTTTGCCCAATGCGTTGCCACCGCTTATTGTCTCGGCAACTTTGACTATCGGCACTGCCATTTTGTTTGAAGCAGGCTTGAGCTTCCTTGGCCTGTCTGACCCCAACGTGATGTCCTGGGGTCTGATGATCGGTTCAGGTAGAGAATATATGCTCGATGCTTGGTGGATAGTCACATTGCCGGGAGTGATGATATTTTTTGCAGTGCTGGGCGTCAGTCTGGTTGGGGATGGCTTGAATGATGCGTTCAACCCCAAACTGAGGCGTCGCTGAACGATGTCGGTACTAAAGGTTGATCACCTTTGTGTTGATTATCACAGTCGTACCGGACACATACGGCTGGTCGACGATATCAGTTTCGATATCCAGCCCAATAAGACCCTGGCTATCGTTGGGGAATCGGGTTGTGGAAAGAGCATGACGGCTCTGGCAATGATGCGGCTGTTACCTGACGGCGCGACTATCACCAAAGGCGTCATCACCCTGGAGGGGGATTCACTTACCGATCTCCCCGAGGCTCAGATGCGCGATATTCGCGGCGCATCAATGTCGATGATATTTCAGGAGCCAATGACCTCGTTGAACCCGGTGTTTAGTGTGGGAGAGCAGATCGCAGAAGTGCTACGCCTACATACTGATCTGGATAAACAGCAGATACGCGAGAAAGTCCAGGCGCTGATCCGATCAGTTGGCATTTCGGACGCTGGCCAGCGCTCATCAGCCTATCCGCATGAGTTGTCAGGGGGTATGCGCCAAAGAATCATGATTGCAATGGCGCTTGCCTGCAGCCCGAAAGTGCTTATCGCTGATGAGCCTACTACCGCGTTGGATGTGACTGTGCAGGCGCAGATCTTTTCACTGCTTCGAGATCTGCAAGCCCGGACCAGCACGGCTATTGTTCTTATTACTCACGACATGGGCGTTGTTGCAGAGATGGCTGACGACATTATCGTGATGTATGCCGGGCGACTCGCAGAGCGTGGCTCTGTGGAAACTGTACTCTCACGACCAGCCCATCCCTACACGCGAGGGTTGATCGATTGTGTACCTCACCTTCAATTGGGATCCAATATCTCCCACAAGTCGGTGACCGAGATTCCCGGGGTCGTACCGGCTCTGGAGACAATTGGAGCCGGCTGTCCTTTTGCCAGTCGCTGTGGGTTGTCGGAAGAAAAGTGTGAAGCTGCGATGCCAGAACTATCAGAGGTTAGGCCATCTCATCAAGTCGCTTGTTGGAATTATCAAGAGACGTAAGCCAGTGATCGACCAGGCACTACTGACNGTCCAGGATCTCGAGGTAGAGTTTGCTTCAAAGGGTGCATTGGGCCGAAACAAGCACGTAGTTAAGGCGGTTAACGGGGTGAGCTTTTCCATCAACAAGGGCGATACCTTCGGGATCGTCGGCGAATCTGGATCTGGCAAGACGACCACCGCTCTTGCAATCATGCGCTTGGTGAAGGCCACCAAGGGAAAAGTCAGCCTGGGCGATATGGTGCTGACCGATTTACATGGCGAAGCCTTGCGTCGAGCGCGGCGGCAGTTTCAGATGGTATTTCAGGACCCGTTCTCTTCATTGAATCCTAGGCTTCGTGCTAGAGATGTCGTTGCCGAGCCTTTNGCGATGTTGGANANATCTAACAAAGACAATGCAAGGGAGCTCGAAGAGGTATTTGCTCAGGTCGGTTTACGGCCCGAGCAAATGGATCTTTTCCCACACCAGTTTTCGGGCGGACAGCGCCAGAGGATAGCACTGGCCCGTGCTCTAGTGACAAGACCAGAGTTGATTGTCTGTGATGAACCGGTTTCCGCCCTGGATGTAGCGATTCAAGCGCAGATTCTCAACCTGTTAAAGCGCATCCAGCGCGACCTGGATGTGACCTACCTTTTTATCAGCCATGACTTGGGCGTGGTGCAGTACATATGTGACTGGATTGCTGTCATGTATCTGGGGCAGATAGTCGAAGTGGCGCCGCGGGCATCTCTTTTCAGTTACCCGCTGCATCCCTACACGCTTTCACTTCTCTCGGCAGTGCCCAGCGCCTCACCGGGCACCAAGGCGTGGAAAGCGATCACCCTTAAGGGTGAGCCGCCCAGTCTTATTAATTTGCCTACGGGGTGTATCTTTGCTGACCGCTGTCCAGTAATGCAGCCCGAGTGTCAAAAATCCCCGCCCGCTCTGCAAGAGTTGTCCGATGGCAGACGGGTTGCGTGCCATTTCGTCGAAGAAAAAGAAGGTACGGTTCAGAACACGCTGACCGGTGGGCTGGAAATGATCAACGTATTGACCTGAATCGGACTCCTATCATCATGCAGTGACCACAAGACACGAGTCGATCTTTATAAAGGCCCAGATCATTCACAGATCATGTAGTACTTGCGCAAGGTTTCAGTAATTTCCCAAATACACTGGGTTCCCTTGGCGATAAAGAAGGTATCACCCGCTGTAAAGGTGTCAGATGAGCCATCGGCATTGGTCAGTGTGACTGATCCGGATAGAACCGTCATCATTTCATGCACAGGGTAGGAGTCGATTTCCTCGCGACACGGAGCGCATTCCCATACGCCACTTAGGGTCGAGCCGTCTTCGGTTTGGAAAAAAGTGTGGTTTACCTCCCGCTTATCAGCGGTGGTGAAAGCATCCTGACCGGTGAAATCGGATGGCTGCATTCCGCTAGCGGGCTCGCCGTTCGGTAAAAGTCGAAATACCTTAGTTGTCATGTGAACTCCTTGCAGTTATTGCGGTGTATTAAATCAAATGTTTTCTTAGGGGGTTAACTGCCTTGGGCGAGTACGCGGTCTAAACTGTTGGCGAAAGCCATTCGATCACTTTTGCTGAAAGAATCCGGCCCACCTGTTTGCACCCCGGTGCTTCGTAGACTATCCATAAAATCTCGCATATTGAGTGTTTGACGAATATTTTCTTTTGTATACCTTTCGCCCCGTGGATTCAGAACCACGCAGTCTTTAGCGACAAGCTCAGCCGCTAAAGGAATATCCGCGGTTATGACAATGTCACCTTTAGTCGAATTTTCAACGATGTAGTTATCTGCAACATCAAATCCTGATGCAACCTGGACTGATCGAATATATCGGGATCGTGGCGTTTCCAGAAGCTGATTTGCTACCAAGATCATGTTGGTCTTGGCCCTCTCGCAGGCTTTATACAATATCTCTTTGATGACTTTGGGAGACGCATCCGCATCAACCCAGATCTGCCTCTCGCTCGAGTTGGTTTTTTCATTCATTGGGGCGTGCATTGTCGTGCCATGATATCAAGTTAAACCGATTCAGTTTGAGATGAGTCGGGCATATCTTAGGTGCACTCGTTCAATTCAGATAATTTCCCGTTTGCCAGATCAGCCGTTGGCTTGATGGATCTTGCCGGCGGCGCCTTTGCTAAAGGTGATGCCGCTGTTGTCGAACCGTCTCTAGAGAGTCAAGGGGAATCTGGAGAGAATAGCAGTGCAAATTGCCTCAGATCGGCGTGGCATAGTTGAGAAGCTATGACGCTCACAGCACCTATTACCAGGACGCCTGTGTCCATCACCGTCATTGGTATCGCTCACCAGTTTGGGCCCGTTGTCATATCACCTGGCCACTTGGACCATATGCCAGAGTCATTCTGGGCCGGTATAAACGTTTCGGCCATCACGAGCGCATACGGCTCCCTTTGGGGTCGTACAAAGGCTGGGTCGACACGCTCACTTTATGGCGTTCGCCCAGAATCTCAACGGTAAACTCAGCGCCATCGACCACAGCGTCGGGTGGCAGATAAGCCAGAGCAATACTTTGGCCAACGGTATGGCCGAAACCACCAGAAGACACATAACCAAGATACTTATCGTTATGAAATACCGGTTCACCACCCGTACAGTCGGTATCTGTAGCATCGACAATCAGGGTTGTGAGAACTTCACAGGGGCCTTTTTGCTTCGCCCTAACAGCTGCATCCTTACCGACAAAACTGGATTTATTCCAGTCGACCAAACGGCTTAATCCTGTTTCGCCTGGCCCATAGTCAGAAGTCAGATCAAGCCCCCACGATGGAAAACTTTTTTCAAGGCGAAGGTCCATCAGTGCTCGCCCGCCAACGGGTTTGAGGTCAAAGTCGGCACCACGGCGCAGCAAATCGGCAAACAGTGCCCGATGAAAAGACATCGGTGTGTAAATCTCGAACCCGCTTTCGCCAGTAAAGGAGAGGCGGGCTACAATTGCCTGCGGAGCA
>JGI26243J51142_1001183_pt1 | contig 10853 bp, 10 predicted proteins | sample SaaInlV_130m_DNA_FD_51142 | JGI IMG/M metagenome (IMG submission 51142)
ACGCAATAAGCTTTATATAAAACATACCTTGCAGGTATGCTTGAGATAAAACTTACCTAAATCCATAAAACAGTTGAATTATCCCCTAATTTTTTTCCTCAAATAAACTAATTTATTAGTTGTTAGAATGCCTAAGAGCGCTATTAATTAACTAATTTTTCTTATATTTTAGGGTGCGTTTCTTCTAAAAGTGATAAAGCAGAGAATTGAAGAGCAAGAGACTTATTCTGATCATTAACCTTAACCTTTCTAGTGTTGCAAAAATCAATAATAAAATCATCACAAATGTCATTTATTTGTAAAGTATTTCCATTGATAAATACAACTAACTCATGATCAATAAATTGATACGCAATTCGACTTAAAGGATGAAGATTGTAAGCCACAGACTCTTTAATAATCATAGGGTTTTCAAACGCAACTATCTCATTGAATTTTTCCTCATCTAGGGGGTCAAGTTTTGTTACAAAACACCCAAAAAAAGTATTAGGTAACTCTTTGTTTTTAATCAATTCTTTTAATTTTTCAATGGCTGTATTTGGTATTTCAGCAGAACCGCCATAATCTAACCATAAGGGATCTAAATAGTAGGCATTGTTATGTTTATTTGTAGTTAGTTCTAGTGACTCTATCATTTCATTGGCTGAGTAAGATCTGTAACCAATTGAGAGCGTGATACATTCATTGTCAATACTTACACCATGGTGAGCAATTCCAGGTGGAATATAAACAATATCCCCAGGTTCAGCAACCCAAGTTGTTTCTTTTTCAAAGCTTTTCATAATACGAAGCGGACTATTTGGAACATAATTATTGGGATTACAGTCAATCGAACTTATTTGCCACTCTCTTTTTCCATGCCCTTGAAGTAAAAAAACATCATAATGGTCGTAGTGAGGACCAACACTCCCCCCTAACGATGCAAACGAAACCATTACATCATCAAATCGCCATCTCGGTATAAAGTCGAACTCATCTATCAGTTCATAGATTTCTTGAATATGTTTGTCCACTCCCTGAACCAATAATGTCCATTCATTATTAGGAGTATTTTTAAAAGAATTATCATTAAATGGGCCGTACTCAAGGGTCCACATGTTTTTTAAAACTGAACCCTTAACGATTCTAGATTCAAATTCATCTTCACAAGACAATCCAGCAAGCTCATCAGGGGATAAAGGTGAAATAAAGCCAGGAATTGCATTCTTGATAAATAGTGGTTTTTTTTGCCAGTACTCTTTTAAGAATTCTTCTTTTGAAATGTCGCCAAAATGAATCATTTTATTTCTAATATTATTTTTATTAATTATCTATTAACATATAGGCTTTTTAGAATATTATTCTAAATTTTTAAAGATAATTTTTTTTCATACTTTTTATTATTAGCATGGCGATCCAAGAAGAAANTAAATTGGCCTCAATTATTGACTTACAAAAGCATCCTATTGATGAAAATCATTACAGGGAAAAATGTAAAACCAAGTTAGATAAAAGTGGCGTTCTTGTTCTAGATAATTTTCTTTTTGAGAGCTCGGTTAAAAGTATTCTTGCTGAAGCCAAAGCACAAGAGAATTTAGCTTATTATTGCGTTAATGAGCACAATGTTTACCTTGACCCTTTCGATAAAGAACTTAGTAAATCTCATCCACGAAACAAAACAGTATCCTCCTCAAAGGGATGCATAACAGATGATCAAGTTCCTGAAAAATCATCCTTAAGAGCTCTTTACAACTCGCCAAAATTCAAAGATTTTCTGTGTGTTGTTCTTGGTGAAACAGTTTTATATAAGTACGATGATAATTTATCTTCAATCAATATTCACTATGCAAAAGAAGGGCAAGAGCTTGGATGGCATTTTGACAACTCTTCATTTGCAATTACTCTCTTAATACAAAAGCCAGAAGCTGGAGGGCAATTTGAATATATTAGACAATTTAGGAATTCTGATAATAATGATAACAATTATGATGGGGTCTTAGATTTACTAAATGGTAGTTGCAACCCTGAAAAATTATTAATGGAAAATGGCACTCTCGTTTTATTCAGGGGGAAGGATGCTATTCACCGTGTTACGCCAACAATTGGCAATAGAACTCGAATATTATCAGTTTTAGCCTACAACTCAAAACCTGACGTGAGCCTCTCAGAATCAGCAAGAATGACCTTTTTTGGAAAGCTTTATTGATTTATTATGAAAAAAAGTACTAAAGGATTAGGACTCTATGACTCTCTAGATCTTACAGAGATTGAGAATGAAAAAAAATTATTGGATGTTTATCAAAAATGGGCTTCGTTATACGACAAAGATAATGATGATGAATTAGGAACTGTATCGCAGCCTAACTCTGTTCAAATTTTTCAAAGATATGTTAAAGATAAAACTAAAAACATAATTGATGTTGGGTGTGGGACAGGTTTGGTTGGACTTCAGCTTAAAAAACTTGGATACAAAAACTTTGACGGTATAGATATTTCAAAAGAGATGATTGATATTGCAGTTGATAGGGGTTATGAATCTTTATTTCTTGGAAATCTTAATGAGTCACTTCCTGTCGAGAGTAATAAATATGAAGCTGCAATTTGTGTTGGAGTTTTTACTCATGGCCACGTTGGCCCAAGTCGACTCGAGGAGCTAGCAAGAATTGTCAAGCCTGGAGGAATAATATGTTTTACAGTTAATGAGGATGTTTANGAATCCTATGGCTTTGATGATGCAATTAAGNCGCTAGAGGCAGAGAGTGTATGGAAGGTTTTAGAGCTTAGTAAGAAAAACTATATGATGAAAAAAAATGTTAAGGGCCTTTACTGTATTACNGAAGTAATCTAAATGATGCTTGTTAAATCATTAAAATGAATTTTTTTTAATTCAAATAAAAAATGAAAAAGACTTTNCAATTAGTCCACCCCAAAATAAAACCTGCTAGGCTTATNGAAGCGGTCAGACGTGATGTGAAAAAATACATTAAAAGAGAGAANAGAAAATCATTACCTGAAGGNGNTGATTATTGGGATTTTGATTGCAAGTATGGCCCAACAGAAGCTAAAGCTGAAATCATTTTAACTTCAGAAATTAGCAAGTGTATTTCAGAGGCAGAGGCTGAAAATCTAGAATCATTTTATTTAGAGATTCTTGCCAAACCTGGCCATAAGAAAAACCCCAAGACTTTTGAGACGCTAGATAAAAACTAAAATAATTTTCTACTGATGGTAGTTCGGCGCTTCTTTTGTAATTGAAACATCATGAACATGGGACTCTGTCATTCCAGCAGTAGTAACCTGTACAAACTTGACTTTAGTTCTCATAGCGTCAAGATTTTTGCATCCTGTATATCCCATGGATGAACGAATCCCGCCAACCATCTGGTGAATAATTGGCCTAATTGAGCCTTTATAAGGAACCCTTCCTTCAATCCCTTCTGGAACTAGTTTTTCAGCTGCAAGCTCAGCTTGAAAGTAGCGATCTGAGGAGCCATGAGCTTGACCCATGGCACCAATAGAGCCCATTCCACGATAAGCTTTATAGGACCTACCTTGAAACAATTCAACTTCACCAGGGGATTCTTCAGTTCCAGCAAGCATTGATCCTAGCATGACGCAATGCGCTCCTGCTGCAAAGGCCTTTGCAGCATCACCAGAATAACGAATACCGCCATCAGCGATCACAGTAACTTTTGTACCTTTTAAGGCTTCTGCAATATCAGAGATTGCACTAATTTGAGGGACACCAACACCTGCCACGATACGAGTTGTACATATACTTCCAGGTCCAATTCCAACTTTAACGCAGTCAGCACCTGCTTTAGCTAAATCGATTGCAGCTTCTGCAGTCGCAATATTGCCAGCGATAATTTCTAAATTTGGAAAGTCTTTTTTGGTCTTCTTAACGCGATCAATAACGCCTTGAGAGTGACCATGAGCGGTATCAATTACGACAACGTCAACACCTGCATCAACNAAGGCACTTATTCTCTCACNAGANTCTTCTCCGACGCCAACAGCTGCAGCAACGATTAACCTTTCTAAATCATCCTTTGCCGCCTTAGGAAAGTCACTTGTTTTCTTAATATCACTCACAGTGATCATTCCACCTAATTTAAATTTGTTATCGGTAACTAAAACCCTTTCAATACGGTGCTTTTGGAGAAGTTTTCGAACAGTTTCCATTGAAGTGCCTTCAGATACTGTAATCAGAGATTCTTGAGGCGTCATAACATTTTGTACAGTTTCATCAAGACGGGTTTCAAATAAAACATCTCGACTGGTTATAAGCCCAACTAATGTGTTGTTTGATACTACCGGCATTGCAGAAATGCCGTGTTGAGCTTGAAGATCAAAAACATCTTTGATAGTGGCAGATGGATCAATACTAATAGGATCTCTAATAATTCCTGACTCAAATCGCTTTACTTTTCTAACCTCTTTGGCTTGAGATTCAATAGACATATTTTTATGGATAACACCCATTCCTCCTTCTTGCGCAATTGCAATGGCAAGTTTGCCTTCAGTAACTGTATCCATTGCAGCAGAAATGATTGGCGTATGCAGGGTAATTTTTTTTGTAAGTTTAGATGTTAAACTGACTTGTTTAGGGAGTACTTCAGAATGAGCAGGGACCAACAAAATATCATCAAAGGTAAGTGCTTTTTTTAATTCTTTCATTAAGTTCTCCTAATAATTAAAACCGTCTTCTTTTAAGAAGGTTGGGGACAATAAAGCCAATAACCATGCCAAAGAATAGCACTATTGCGCCTACGATAAACCAATTTCTTGAGCTTGTATCTTTTTGAATCTGAGTATTATTCACCGCTAACTGGAGCTCAGCCCTTAACTGTAATTTTTCTTGAATAAGTTTTTCATTGTCGTGTTCAAGTTTTAATGCATCTTGGTAGGTTTGCTCGACATGCTCTTTTTCAGCTTGCGACTTTGAACTTTGAACAACTAGGTCAGTATTTTCTTGCTTCAGAGACAATAGCTGGCTTTCTAGTTCATCTTTTTCGCCACTCAATTTTGAGATTAGAAGCTTGTTAGCGTTATAAGTTCTTGTTAATTTTTTTAGTTTTTCTCTCGAAGAAGGGTCTGGAGACAAATAAAATGATTTAATCCAGCCAATAGTGTCATCAAACTNAATTTGAGCCCATCCATCTTCAGTGCTTTGCANNAGAGAAAGTTCTGTTCCTGAAGGAAGCAGACGAATTATATTGTTACCAAAAGATTTATCTGAACGAATAGGCAAATCAAGTTGATCGGTAATGTAGACAAAAGATTCAGCACTAACCTTGAGAGTTAGGGTTAATAAAGCTAGAGAAAGTGCTATAAATTTAATCATAATAATTTTTTAATTAATATTCTATCTTGTCGACAGGTTTTAAAATATATTTTTTGTGTTTTTTCAATGAATTACAATATTTTTCTTTATAGTTTAGAAATTTTTTCTAATTGTTGTTCTAAATCTTTTAAAGCGCTTTCAGCTGATGCCAGCTTTTCTTTTTCATTTTTGACAACTGCCTTAGGGGCGCCATTAATAAATTTTTCATTGTTAAGCTTGGCTGAAAACTGAGATTTAAGTTTCACCAACTTTTCAATCTCCTTGTTGAGTCTTTCACGTTCAGCACCTTTATCGATTAGGCCTGCTAGTGGTATTAGAATTTTCATTTTACCAACTAGTGCTATTGCCGATTCTGGCTCTTCGTCATCCACGGATAGTAAATCAACAGTATCAAGCTTAGCAAGAGTAAATAGCATCGCTTTGTTATTTTCGATATAGGATTGATCCTTTTTACTATAGCTCTTGATAAAACACGGTAGTGGCTTTCCGGGAGAGATATTCATTTCTCCTCTAATTTTTCTGATACCAAGTATGAATTGCTTTAACCAGTTTATTTCAGTCTCTGCATCAGCATTTTGTAGTTCTTTGACTAGCTCTGGGAATGGTTGCGAAATTAGTTTACCGGTTGATTTGGATTGTAATTTTTGTGATTGCTCAAATATTTCTTCAGTAATAAATGGAATGATTGGATGAAGTATAACCAACGTCTCAGTTAGAACCTTTAGCAGAGTAGCCTCACACCCTTGCTTAGTTTTAGCATTTTCTAAAAGTGGTTTTGATAGTTCAAGATACCAGTCGCAGTAATCATGCCAAACAAATTCATATAGTGCCTGACTCATTAGGTCTAATCGATAATCTTCTAAGTGTTTTTCAACTTCAGTTTTAACATGCTGAAGTCTAGAAAGTATCCACTTATCTTGGCTAGATAATTCTGCATCAAGGTTAATTGACTTTGATTCAAGGTTCATTAAAACAAAGCGAGAGGCATTCCATAATTTATTACAGAAATTACGGTAACCCTCAACCCTTTTAAGATCAAATTTGATATCACGCCCAAAAGATGCCAGAGCAGTAAATGTGAATCTTATTGCGTCGGTTCCAAATGACGGGATTCCATTAGGAAACTCTTTTTTGGTTTGTTTTTGAATTTTTTCTGCCAGTTTAGGCTGCATCATCCCTTGTGTTCTTTTTTCAAGGAGATCTTTCAGGCTAATTCCATCAATAAGGTCAATAGGGTCCAACACATTTCCTTTAGATTTGCTCATTTTCTGACCATTGCCGTCTTTAATGAGGCCAGTAATATAGATATCTCTAAATGGGACATCATTGGCAAATTTAAGTCCAAACATTATCATTCGAGCAACCCAGAAAAAAATAATGTCAAATCCAGTAACGAGAACACTGGTTGGGTAAAAACGAGACATCTCAGGTGTTTCTTCAGGCCATCCAAGAGTTGAGAAGGGCCATAATGCAGATGAAAACCATGTATCCAATACATCTTCATCTTGAGTTAACTCAGCATCAATGCCAGCTTGTTTTTGAGCTTCCTCAATGCTATCTGCGACATAAAAATTACCTTCAGTGTCATACCAAGCGGGGATACGATGACCCCACCAAATTTGACGAGAGATGCACCAATCTTCAATATTTTCCATCCAGTTAAAGTAGGTCTTCTCCCAGTTTTCAGGGACAAAACGTATACTTCCATTTTTAACAGCATCAATGGCAGGTTCAGCGAGTGGTTTGACTTTAACAAACCATTGATCAGTCATGTAAGGTTCAATAATGCTATTGGTTCTGTCACCCCTTGGAACCATGAGCGTGTGTGGATCTATTTTTTCGATTAAGTTTTGCTTATCTAGATCACTTACAATGACTTTTCTTGCTTCGAATCGATCCAANCCTTGATAACTGATTGGAGCATTTGCATTTATTTTGGCATCATCAGTTAAAACATTGATGATTTCTAGATTGTGTCTTTGTCCAATTTCATAATCATTAAAGTCATGAGCAGGAGTAATTTTGACACAGCCAGTACCAAACTCTTTATCAACATAGTCATCAGCTATGATTGGAATTTTTCTATCAGAAAGAGGGAGATTAATGAATTTTCCAACTAAATGTTGATAGCGCTCATCTTCTGGATGTACTGCAACTGCAGAGTCTCCTAGCATTGTTTCTGGTCTTGTTGTGGCAACAACTAATGATTCATCAGAGTCAGCGACTTGATACTTAATGTGCCACAAGAATCCATTTTCTTCTTTACTGATTACTTCTAAATCTGATACTGCGGTTAAAAGAACAGGGTCCCAATTAACAAGTCTTTTTCCGCGGTAAATTAAACCTTCGTTATAGAGATCAACAAACACTTTACGTACAGCTTTTGAAAGAGATTCATCCATTGTAAAACGTTCTCTTTCCCAGTCAACAGAGGCACCAAGACGTCTCATTTGAGAAGTAATGGTTCCTCCAGATTTTGACTTCCAGTCCCAAACTTTCTCAGTAAATTTATCTCTACCAAGATCATGTCTAGAAATATTTTCAAGACCAAGTTGTCTTTCTACAACCATTTGAGTAGCTATCCCTGCATGATCGGTTCCAGGTTGCCAGAGTGTTTGATTTCCTTTGCTTCTATTGTAACGAGTATAGACATCCATTATAGTGTGCTGGAATGCATGACCCATATGAAGACTTCCTGTTACATTGGGCGGAGGTAAGACTATGCTGTAAGCATTTTCACTCGCAGAATTCGTTTTTGAAGAGAAGAGGTCGCCTGTCTCCCATAAATCACGATACTTTTGTTCGATAAGTTCGGGGTTGTATGTTTTTTCCATGAAGGCGAGGTGTCGGATAAAACTGACATATTATACAATAACTACCTGGATTGAAATAAACCTTTAAAGACTCGCTAGTTATAATCTTTTCGCCCAGATAGGGCGTGTGCAATTGTATTAATATCGGTGTATTCTAATTCACCACCAAGTGGAATTCCATGTGCTATTCTAGTTGTTTTGATTTGATATTTCTTTGCCAGGTTGTGAATATAGTGCGCAGTTACTTCGCCTTCAATTGTGGCGTTCGTAGCTAAGATTAGCTCGCTGATATTTTGATTGCTTAAAAGGTTTTCTAATTCATCTAGCCCTAATTCCGATGCACCAATTCCATCGATTGGAGAGAGATAGCCGCTTAGAACAAAATATTTACCAGTGTAAACACCACTTTGTTCTATAACATGAATATCTGAGGGAGTTTCAACGATACATAGCTGTGAATCATCACGAGCAATATTAGAACATATTTCACAAATATTTTTTTCAGTTAATGTTCTACATTTCTCACAGTTTTTAACATTCTCCATTGCATCTGTAAGCGCTTTGGCAAGTTCTAATCCTCCTAGCCGATCTCTTTCAAGAAGATGATAAATAAATCTCTGTGCAGTTTTTGAACCTACACCTGGTAATTTACTGAATGCTTTGTTTAGTTTTTCAATCATAATATTGGAGAATTAAATAACTAAAAAGGTAGGTTGAGGCCGCCTGTGACATTTTTCATTTTTTCCTTTGAAATCTCACTTATCTTGGATGAAGCATCATTTACAGCTATCATTATCAAATCTTCAAGCATTTCTTGGTCGGACATTAGTGTCTCATCAATAATAACATTTGTGACTTTATGGTCACCATTCATTTTAACTTTTAAAGCCCCTGAGGCTGAAAAACCTTCACAAGTGAGCGATTTAATTTCTTTTTGAACAGTCTCCATGTCTTCCTGCATTTGTTTTGCTTTTTGCATCATCCCTGCCATTCCACCTTTAAACATTATCAGACTCCTTTATTGATTTGATTGATTTTAGATCGACCTGTGATTTAAAGACCTCCTGAAGCTCTTTAAGTCCATCGTCACTTAAAAATTGATTCTCTGTTTGCTCGCGTTTCTTTTCATTTTTAATCGATTCTTTTTGTGATAAAGAGCTGCCGTTAGTCTCTCCTGGCTCAATCATTATTTCTAAAGCTGGATAGAGGTTATGGAGCGCATTTTTAATTGATTCCTCTGTTTTTGTGGTATGTAAATTGACAAGTTCCTTACTTAGGGTTAGTGTTAGATTTTGATTCGTTAATGACTTAAACACTGTGTTTTTTACTAGCATTTTCGCTGCACCATTAAAGTCAAGATTTGTTATTACTTTTTCCCATTCTTCTTGCGTTTTGATATCTAAAAGATTTATTTCTTTATTAGGAACATCATTTTGTTTTGTTGATTTTGATGAAGTGGCAATCTGGCTATCTTTGACTGGGTTTTTCTTTGAAGTTTTACTTGGAGTGGGATTTAGAGTTTTTTTTTCACCATCTTTAAACTTAGGATGAAAAGTAATCATCCTCAGAAGGGTCATCTCAAGGCCAATTTGCTCACTAGGAGAAAGATTCATGTCTTTTTGACCATTAATTGCTATTTGATAGTAAAGCTGTAAATCTTGGGCGCTGAATCTATTGGCGAGATCCATTATTTCTTGAGGGGTTTGCTTTTGGTCATTAATTATTTGAGCTATAGAAATTTTATGAAATAGTGAAGTTAAATCTTTTAGTGCATTTGAAAGGTTTTCGCCTTTATGTGCTAATTCTTTTATAAATAATAAAATTTTCTCGGCATTTCGATCACATACTAGTGAGGCAAGATTAGTGATTTCATCATGATTTACAAGTCCGAGCATCTCTTTTAAATCATTTTCTTTAACACTTCCATTTCCATAAGATATAGACTGATCAAGAAGGCTCAAAGCATCTCTCATTGAACCATTTCCACACTCAGCAATTTTTGATAATGCTTTATCATCAAACTTAAGCTTCTCTTCGTTCATAATAAACTTAAGATGATTCAAAATCTCATCATGAGATAGCTTGTTTAAGTTAAATTGTAGACATCGTGAGAGGATTGTAATGGGTAGTTTCTTCGGATCCGTCGTGGCAAGTAAAAATTTAATATGAGAAGGTGGCTCTTCTAAGGTTTTTAAGAGTGCATTAAAACTACTCTTTGAAAGCATGTGGACTTCATCAATAAGATAAATTTTATAAAGGTTTTTGGTAGGCGTGTACTGAGCATTGTCAAGAATTTCTCTCATATGGTCAACGCCAGTGTGAGATGCGGCATCAAGCTCTATTAAATCAACTGATTGACCTTTGTCAATCTCAACACAGGTCGCACATTTTCCACATGGATTAGAGCTTACACCTTTTTCACAATTGACTGATTTTGCAAAAATTCTTGCAATTGTTGTTTTTCCAACACCGCGTGTACCAGTAAACAAAAAACCATGATGTAGATTATCATTGTCTAATGCATTTACAAGTGTTCTTACTGTGTGAGTTTGACCAACTAGTTCTTTAAAATTATGAGGTCTATATTTTCTAGCTAAAACTTCGTAGTGTTTACTCATTTTTAATTAGGTCATTGAATTAAGGTAGTGCCGAGAATAGAATCCAACACATAAAAAAATTATTACCGTTGCTCCCTTCCAGGCCTGGCGGGGTTC
>JGI26243J51142_1001184_pt1 | contig 10851 bp, 12 predicted proteins | sample SaaInlV_130m_DNA_FD_51142 | JGI IMG/M metagenome (IMG submission 51142)
ATATAAAAAAAATTAATCATATTGAAAAAGATTATTTAAAAGTATTAAAAATGTTTTTAAAAATTAAATATCTATGGGGTGGTAAAACTTATAGAGGTATAGACTGCTCTGCTATTTTACAATTATTTTTTTACTATAATAATAAATTTTATCCACGAGACACAAAAGACCAAATAAAATATTCAGCAAAAAAAAATAGAAGTAAAGTTTTTAAAAAAGGTGATATTATTTTTTGGAAAGGTCATGTTGCTGTTTGTATTAACGCTCAAAAGTTAATTCATGCATATGGTCCTGAAAAGAAAGTTTTGATTATGAATATAAAAGAGACAATAAATAGAATTGAAAGAACAGCAAAATTAACAGTAAAAAAAATATCCCCTATAAAATACTAATTTCTTCCAAAATCTGGCTTATTAATATCTTGTTTTAACTTAATTATTTTTTTCCTAACCTTCTTAGTATTAACTAATTTTTTAATAATAGATTTATTATTTTTAAATTGAATATCTCTTTTAAATGAACGTAAATTTTTAATAAACAGATCAATAACTTTTGAAATATTTTTTTGATTATTAAAAAAAATATCTCTCCACATAATTTCATTAGATGCAGCAATTCTTGAAAAATCTCTCAAACCACCGGCACTAAATTTTATTAATTCATATCTTTGTTGTTTTTCAAAGTCTGTAGCTGTTTTAACCAAATTATATGCAATTAAATGAGGCAAATGACTGGTCATAGAAAAAATCGTATCATGTTTTTTTGAGTCCATAATTGCAACTTTTGAACCAATTTTTTTCCANAACTTGGTAAGTATCAGAAGATGTTTTCTGTTAGTATTTTTTTCTTTTATTAATATGCACCATTTNTTAANGAATAAATTTTTTACTCCATTTTCTGGGCCACTAACTTCTGANCCTGCAATAGGGTGACTGGATGTCCAAAAAATTCCTTTTTTTAATTTTCTTTTAATTAAATCCATAGACTTTTCTTTAGATGATCCAACATCTGTAATAATAGTTTTGGGTAATAAATATCTGTTTATCTTTAAAATTATTTTTTCATATTCTCCTAGTGGAGTACAAAATATTATCAAATCTAAGTTTGGGATAATTTGCTTTAAATCATTTATAATTTCACATGGTAATTTTAATTTTTTGATTTTTAAAATATTTGATTTTGATTTTTCATAGACAAATATTTTTTTAGCTATTTTTTTCTCAGAAATTGCTCTTAATAATGAAGAACCAATTAAACCACAGCCTATAATTAAAATATTTTTCATAATCAATTAAAGATAGCCTTAATTGTTGTTATGAATCTCATATTCTCTTTTGTTGATCCAATTGTTAGTCTTAATTTGTTTTTAATATTATACCCATCCTCTGTAGATCTTAATATAATTCCTTTTGACTGCAGTTTGTTAAAAATATAGTTAGCTGAAAATTTACATCTATCAAAATTTAATAGTAAAAAATTAGCCGTTACTTCATTTGAGAAAATTTTTAGTTTTTGTAAAACATTTCTAACTTTATTTGCTTCTCTAATATTGTGTTTCACAGAATTATTAATAAATTTTCTATCTTTTAAAGCTTCTATTGCTGCCATCTGTGCAACTTGATTTACATTAAATGGCGGTCTAATTAAGTTCATTGCAGATATAATTTTTTTTGGCCCATGACCCCAGCCAACTCTTAAGGAGGCCAGTCCATATATTTTTGAAAAAGTTCTTATCACAACAACATTATCTTTATTTTTAAATAAATCTAAACCAGATTTATAATCTTTATTTTTCATATATTCAAAATACGCATCATCTAAAACTAGTAAAATGTTTTTATTTAATTTCTTTCTTAAGTCTATTAATTCTGCTCTAGTTAAGTATGTTCCTGTTGGGTTATTTGGATTAGCAATAAATACTAGCTTGGTTTTTCTTGTTACTTTCTTAATAATTTCATTTATCGAAACTTTAAAATTTTTTTCCTTAGAAAAAACAACTTTTGCTCCCACTATTTGTGCATATATCCTGTACATTAAAAAGCTATATTGAGGAACAATCACTTCATCAGAGGGTTTTAAGTATAACTGACAAATCATTTGAATAATTTCATCTGACCCCGCTCCACAAATTATCTTCTCAAAATCACACTTGTATTTCTTTGAAATTTCTTTCCTTAAATTTTTTGCTTTACCGTCTGGATACTTCGATATTAACAATTTCTTATTCTGTAAAATTTTCTTTACTCTCGGGCTTACACCAAGCGCCGACTCATTTGCTGATAATTTTATAACATTTCGTATTTTTGCTATATTTGACTTACCTGGTTTATAAGCCTCTATTTTGAATTTTTTAAATTTTGGAACTGTCATTTTATTAATTTATTTTACCTTATAAATAAAATATTATCCTTTCATATAGAATAAGTCATATTTAAAAAAAATTGACATAAGAAATACTATCTAGTACAAAAAATATGCGCTGATTTAACTGAATTGCGAGCGCTTAAAAAAAACCGCTAAATAAGTTTTTTTGTCTCACAATTCAAATTTGGCTAATACTTATGAATATAAATGTGAATATAAAAAATATTATAATTGATAAACCATTAAAATTAGATTGTGGGCAAACTATCAATAATTATTCTCTTGCTTATGAGACTTATGGCTCTCTAAATGAGAATAAAGATAATGCTATTCTTATTTTTCATGCCTTGACTGGTGATCAATTTGTATCTGGAATAAATCCAATTACTAAAAAAGAAGGTTGGTGGTCTTATGCTGTTGGGTCTGGTAAAGCTATTGATACTGATAAATACTTTGTAATTTGTGCAAATGTTATTGGTGGGTGCATGGGTTCATTTGGTCCTAGTGATATTAACCCTGATACCAATAAAAAATATGGTACTACTTTTCCAGTCATAACTATTAATGATATGGTTAATGCACAATTTAATCTCTTAAATTTTTTTAATATTGAAAAATTATTTGCTGTTATGGGTGGATCAATGGGTGGTATGCAGACACTTCAATTTGTTAATAACTTCCCTGATAAAGCAAAAGTTGCTATTCCAATAGCCTGTACAGCTAGTCATTCGGCACAGAACATTGCTTTTAATGAACTTGGTAGACAATCAATTATGGCTGATGCTAATTGGGAGAACGGTGATTATTCCAATCAAAATAAAAATCCTAATAAAGGATTATCTGTTGCAAGAATGGCTGCACATATAACTTATTTGTCTAAAAATGGTCTTCAGGAAAAATTTGGAAGGAAGTTACAAGAAAGAGATGATCTGAAATTTGGTTTTGATGCTGACTTTCAAATTGAAAGCTACTTAAGATATCAAGGATCTGTATTTGTTGATAGATTTGACGCCAATAGCTACCTATACATAACAAGAGCAATGGACTATTTTGATCTAGTAAAAGAACATCATGGTAATTTATCTAAAGCATTTGAAAAAACTAAAACTAAGTTTCTTATTATATCTTTTACTTCTGATTGGCTTTATCCAACCTCTGAAAATAAAGAAATTGTTATAGCCTTAAATGCTATAGGTGCTGAGGTCGGATTTGTTGAAATTGAATCTGACAAAGGGCACGATTCATTCCTTTTAAAAGTTCCTAAATTTTTAAATACTCTAGGTGACTATATTAAAACAGCTTATTCTAAAAACTAAACATGAAACAAGAATTTAAAATAATCTCCGATTTAATTGAAAAAAATACTAGAGTTTTAGATGTGGGGTGTGGAGATGGCATATTAATGGAATATCTTAAGTATAATAAAGAAATAGACATAAGAGGAATAGAAATCTCAAAAGATAATGTTCAAAAATGTTTATCAAAAGGACTAACTGTTATCGAAGGTGATGCAGAAAAAGATCTTTTACAATTTCCTGACAGTTCCTTTGATTTCGTTATTTTAAGTCAAACATTACAAGCATTTTTAAATCCTGAAATAGTTATCAAAGAACTATTAAGAGTTGGCAAAAAAGCTATTGTTACAATACCTAATTTTGGTTTTTGGAAGGTTAGACTTCACCTATTAATTAAAGGAACAATGCCAATTACAAAAAATTTACCTGATGAGTGGTACAATACTCCCAACCTTCATATGTGCACTATAAAAGATTTTTATAATTTTTGTGAAAATAGAAAAATTAAATTAGATAAATCATTAGCTCTACATAACGAAAAGATATCTTCTATTAATAGACTTAATCTAAATACTAAAAATTTGTCTGCAGAATTGGGTATTTTTTTAATTGAAAGTTAAATGGAAATTCAAATAATACGTTGTCTACAGGATAATTATTCTTATCTAATTGTTGATAAAGCTAAAAATATTGCATGTGTGATTGACCCTAGTGAAGCAAAACCTGTTATCAAATATTTGGAAGATAAAAATATACATTTAAAATATATATTAAATACACATCATCATTATGATCATGTTGGGGGAAATAAAGAATTAAAAGAAAAATATGGAGCTAGTGTTATTGGATACAAAGGAGACAAAGATAGAATTCCAGAAATAGATATACTTGTTGGTGATCAGGACATTTGGCACGAAGAAAATTTCCAGGCTAAAATATTTCATATACCTGGTCATACCCTTGGCCATATATGTTTTTATTTTTATAATGAAGAGTCTGTTTTTACTGGAGACACCCTCTTTTCACTTGGTTGTGGTAAAATTTTTGAAGGAACATACTCACAGATGTATAATTCATTAATGAAAATAAAAGCTCTACCAGAAAAAACTAAGATCTATTGTGGGCATGAATATACCAAACAAAACTCTAAATTTTGTATTGCTCATGACCAAGACAATGAAANCCTTAAAGTTAAGATTAAACTTATAGATGAAAAATTAGAAAAAAACCTACCTACTATTCCATCTACGATTAAAGAAGAATTAGAGTGCAATATTTTTCTTAGATCGGGTACAGAGGAAAACTTTTCAAAATTGAGAGATTTAAAGGACAATTTTTAGCTTATTCGCGCTTGACTATAATTTGGTCAAGACTATATTGCTGATTATAAAAAACAGATTAAACAATGTCATACGCAATAATACAAACAGGTGGAAAACAGTACAAAGTTAAAGCTGGTGAAATCCTTAAAATTGAAAGATTAGANGATTCTAAACCTGANACTAAAATCGAATTTAAAGAAATCCTNGCTTATGGAGATGATAAAACTATTGAAGTTGGTTCTCCAGTAGTTGAAGGTGCAAAAGTTGAAGCCGACCTTGTAGAAAATGGTAAAAATAGAACTATTTTAATATTTAAAAAAAGAAGAAGACAGAATTCAAGAAGAAAAAATGGTCATAGACAACAGTATTCATTAATTAGAATTAGCAAAATTTTTTCAAAAGATGGTAAAGTTTTATCAGAAGCTGAGAAAATGGTAAAACCAACTAAAAAAGTTGAAAAAGTTGAGACTGAAGTAGCAAGCAAATAAATTAGGTAAATTATGGCAACAAAAAAAGCAGGTGGATCATCGAGAAACGGACGAGATAGTGCNGGTCGTAGACTTGGCGTTAAAAAGTATGGTGGTGAAGTAGTAATTCCTGGAAACATAATTGTAAGACAAAGAGGCACAAAAATTTTTCCTGGTGAAAACGTGGGAATGGGTAAAGATCATTCAATTTTTTCTGTTGTTGAAGGAAAAGTTGTTTTTAAAAAGGGTAAATCAGATAGAACATTCGTTTCAGTAAAGCCCAATTAGTAGTACAACTAAAAAACTAAGAGTTGTATTATGAAGTTTCTAGATCAAGTTAAAATTTATGTAAAAGCAGGCAATGGAGGACATGGATCTCCTAGCTTCCGTAGAGAAAAATTTATTGAATACGGCGGACCTGATGGTGGCGATGGAGGTAAAGGTGGCACCATATATCTTAGGTCAGAAAGAAATTTAAATACTCTTATCGATTATAGATTTCAACAACACCATAAAGCAGGAAGAGGAGTTAATGGNTCTGGACAAAATCGTACAGGTCACAGTGGAGAAGATTTAATTTTAAAAGTTCCAATAGGTACGCAAGTTTTTGAAGAAGATAATAAAACCTTAATTTATGATTTTAAAAAAGAAGGTGAAGAATTTATTGTAGCTAATGGTGGTAAAGGTGGTCTAGGAAATACTCGATTTAAAAGTTCCACTAATAGAGCTCCCAAAAAATTTACTAAAGGTGCGCCTGGTGAAGAGTATGTAATCTGGCTTCAGTTAAAAACTATTGCTGATGTTGGTATTGTTGGACTACCTAATGCAGGTAAATCAAGCTTACTAGCTTCCATTACAAATGCGATGCCTAAAATTGCTAACTATAAATTTACAACATTAAATCCAAATCTTGGTGTTGCAAGTTATGATGATAAAGAAATAACTCTAGCTGATATTCCTGGATTGGTTGAAGGTGCGCACGAGGGTGTAGGTCTTGGTATTCAATTTTTAAAACACATAGAAAGATGCAAAACTTTAATGCATTTAATAGATATTACTGATGAGGACCTTGAAAATACGTATAAACAAGTTCGAAATGAGTTNGGGAGTTACAGTAAAGATTTACTAGAAAAAAAAGANATAATTGTATTAAATAAGACAGACTTATTAGAAGAAGAAGAAGTGAAAGAAATTTTAAAAAATTTTTCTAAAAATAAAGATTCTGAGGTNGTTACACTCTCAACATTAGAAAAAGACTCAATATCTANAATTAAAGCTAAATTGCTCTCCTATGTATCTTAAAGATTCTAAAATAATTGTAATTAAGATTGGTTCATCCTTNTTAATAGATGACAAAAAAAAAGTAAGNAGAAAATGGCTCACTGAATTTGCTAAAGATATTCAGGAATTAATAAAACAGAATAAAAAAGTTATTATTGTAAGCTCNGGAGCAATAGCAATGGGTTGCAAAAAACTAAATATTAGCAAAAAAAACCTTAAGATTGATAAAAGTCAGGCTGTTGCTTCTATTGGGCAAATTGAACTAATGAACTTATTTTCAGAAACATTTGTTAAATTAAAAATTAATATTTCTCAAATTCTTCTCACTCTAGAAGATACAGAACAAAGAAGAAGAGCCCTTAACGCAAAAAGAACTTTTGATAATTTATTTAAACTGGGCTTTGTACCAATAGTAAATGAAAATGATACTATCGCTACTTCAGAGATTAAGTATGGTGATAATGACAGATTAGCATCTCGTGTTGCACAAATATCAGGTGCAGACTCCCTTATTTTGCTTTCTGATGTAGATGGTCTTTATACACATAATCCAAAAATATATAAAAATGCAAAATTAATAAAAGAAATAAGAAATATAGATAAAGATATAGAAAAAATAGCGACCAAAAGTATTAGTGAGCATGGAACGGGTGGCATGAAAACTAAAATAGATGCTGCTAAAATCTGTCAATTATCAGGATGCCAGATGGTAATAGCAAATGGCTTGGTTAACCGACCTATTAAAAAAATAACTGAAGAGAATAAATGTACATGGTTTTTACCTAAGGTTTCAAAATTAGATGCTAGAAAAAAATGGATTATCAGCTCTGTTTCACCTAAAGGTGCGCTGATTATTGATGATGGTGCGAAACAAGCACTTTCAAATGGTAAAAGTTTATTAGCAGCAGGAATAAAAAAAGTATCTGGGCGATTTAGTAAAGGAGATCATATTAAAGTTTTAGATAAAAATAATTACGAATGTGCAAGAGGACTTAGCTCTTTTTCATCTAATGAAATAGAAAAAATAATGGGTCACCACTCNAAAGAAATAGAAAAATTACTAGGATATATTTCCAAATCAGAAGTAATTCATAAAGATGATATAGTAGAGGTATAGAATGAGCAGATATATGAGATTAATAGGTCAAAATGCAAGAAAGGCATCACTTGATAAAGTTAATTCAAAAACTAAAAATAAAGTTTTAAAAAAATATGCTTTCTTATTAGGCAAAGAAAAAAAATCTATATTTAAAGCTAATCAAAAAGATATTCAATTTGCTCTAAACAAGGGCCTAAAAAGCAATCTGATAGAAAGATTAACTATTGATGAAAAAAAGCTAATAGGCATAAAAAATTCTATAAATAAAATTGCTAAATTGAAAGATCCTGTTGATGCTACTTTAGAAAAATGGAGCAGACCAAATGGTTTAACAATTAGCAGAGTGTCTATACCTATTGGTGTTATAGGTGTTGTTTATGAAAGCAGACCCAACGTTACAGCTGATGTTGCAAGTTTATGCTTTAAATCTGGAAATGCTGTAATTTTAAAGGGTGGCTCTGAAGCTATAAATACTAATAAAATTTTAGCAAAACTATTTCGAAAGTCGCTTAAGGAAACTAGAGTGAATGAAAACTTTATTCAATTTATAGACTCTAAAGACAGAAAAATGGTCGACTTTATGCTTTCAAAAATGAAAGATTATATTGATGTAATAATACCTCGTGGTGGAAAAAATTTAGTAAAAAGAGTTCAACAATTTTCTAACGTCCCTATTATCGGTCACTTGGAAGGTCTTTGTCATACTTTTATTGATAAGGATGCCAATCTAAAGATGGCTACAAACGTTACCTATAATGCAAAGCTAAGAAACACTAGTATTTGTGGCGCTACTGAAACAATTTTGATGCATGAAAAAATTGTTAAGAAATTCTGTAACCCAATTTTAAAAAAGTTAGAAGAAAATAACTGCAAAATTTATGGAGATCGTTTTTTGAAAAAATATTACAAGGGAAAGATTTATCCAGCAAAAGAAAAGGATTGGTCTACTGAATATTTATCATCAACAGTGTCTGTAAAAACAGTTAAAGATTGTGACGACGCTATTAGCCATATTAACAAATATGGGACTATGCATACTGACTCTATCATTACTAAAAATAAAAAAACTGCAAATAAATTCTTAAAAAATGTTAAAAGTTCAATAGCAATGCATAACACATCTACTCAATTTGCTGATGGTGGTGAATTCGGTTTTGGTGGTGAGGTTGGCATTTCGACAAATACTTTGCCTCCAAGAGGACCTGTTGGATTAGGGCAGCTCGTTTCATACAAATACGAAATTATTAGTAATGGTAAAACCAGAAAATAACTTAAAACAAAAAAAGACAAAAATTGGAATCTTGGGGGGAACTTTTGATCCTGCTCACAAAGGTCATTTAGAAATTTCTAAACAGGCTAAAAAAATATTAGAATTAAAAAATATTATATGGGCAATTACTAAACAAAACCCATTTAAAAATACAAGTAAAACAGATCTAAAAAATAGAATAAAATTTGCAAAAAAAATTATTGGTAAAAATAATTTTATTAAAGTAAAATTTTATGAGGAAAAAGTTCTCTCCAATAAAACAATTGACCTCATCAATTACTTAAATAAAGATAAAAAATTTGAGATCTATTTTATTATGGGTGCTGACAATCTAATCAATTTTCATAAATGGTATAAATGGAAATCCATTATAAAAAAATGCAATCTACTTGTATTTGATCGACAGGGATATAAAGCTAAATCGCTAAAGTCTGTGACCTATAACGGTGTAAATAAAAATAGATTATCTTTTATTAATTTTAAAAAGGTTAATATTTCATCTTCTCAATTAAGAAAAATTTGATAAGGTTAAATAAATTAATGGAAAAAAACATAGACCTTAAAGATTTAATCCTAAAAACCCTAGATTCTAATAAAGCCCTAGATATTATTTCAATAGATCTTAAAAATAAAAGTTCAATGGCTGACTATATGATTATAGCAAGCGGAACTTCTTCTAGACATATTCAAGCTTTATCTGAAATGGTGCTAGAAAAATTAAAGACCAATGGAATAAAAAATTCTAAGATTGAAGGAAAAGAAAGTGGTGATTGGAAATTAGTTGATGGTATAGATTTGATTGTTCATATATTTCATCCTGATAAAAGAAAATTTTATGAATTAGAAAAAATATGGTCAGAAATCATTCCTAAAGAAAAAGTGATGATATGATTTTGACTAAAAGATTTTTTCTTTTTTTTATAATACTATTATTTACTTTTCAAAAAAGTTTTTCTGAAAACACCGACTTATATAAAAAAATTGATTTGTTTGGTGAGGTTCTTGAGAAAATTAGCAAAGAATACGTTGATGAAGTTGATCAATCAAAAAGTATGGACTCAGCCATAAATGGTTTATTGCAATCTCTTGATCCCTATTCCGCATATATGACACCTGAAAGTTTTGAGGGTATGCAAACTGAAACTAGTGGAGAGTTTGGTGGGCTTGGTATTGAAGTTGGCATGGAAGCAGGTGTTGTAAAAGTAATATCACCAATAGATAATACTCCAGCATCAAAAGCAGGATTAAAAGCTGGTGATTATATTGTAAAAATTAATAATACTCAGGTCCAAGGCAAAACATTAATGCAAGCAGTAGACTTAATGAGGGGACCTGTTGGATCAAGTATTGAAATAACAGTTAGAAGAAGAGGTGTAAAAAAAGCATTAATTTTTAATATAACGAGAGAAGTTATTCAGGTTCAGTCTGTAAAATCAGAACTTATAGATAATAACATAGGCTATATAAGATTAACTTCCTTTAACGAAAATAGCAGTGAACAAATTAAAGATAAAATTAATAAATTAAATAAAAACAAAGATCTAAAGGGTTATATCTTAGATTTAAGAAACAACCCAGGTGGCTTGCTTTCTCAGGCAATTAAAATTTCAGACTTTTTTTTAGAAAATGGTGAGATTGTATCAACAAGAAGTCGACAAGCTTCAGAGAATAGAAAATGGTTTGCTAAAAAAGGTGATCTAACAAATGGTAAAACACTAATTATACTTATTAACTATGGATCAGCTTCAGCATC
>JGI26243J51142_1001225_pt1 | contig 10599 bp, 7 predicted proteins | sample SaaInlV_130m_DNA_FD_51142 | JGI IMG/M metagenome (IMG submission 51142)
GTTTCAGCAGGAGCTACCGGATCAACTTTTTCGCGAAACAACTGAGTGATTTGATCTTTGTTTTTATGAATTGCAGGCATAATGATATGTGACGGCAATTCATGATCCACCTGAATTATGTATTCACCTAGGTCTGCTTCAAGTGCCTCAATCCCATGTTGTTCAAGAAAATGGTTCAACTCCATTTCCTCAGAAACCATGGACTTGCCCTTGACCACGCTTTTCACTTGGTGACGCTGTGCGATTTCCAGCACCAGAGTATTTGCCTCATCTACGCTTTCCGCCCAGTGAACCTGGATACCGTTTTTGCTGCAGTTAGCTTCCAACTGCTCNAATAATTCCGGAAGTTTACGTAGCGCATTCGCACGTATTGAACGTCCCAATTCCCTGAGTTCCTGCCACTCCTCACCATCNGCAAAAACCGCCTGCCGCTTTTCCATCAATCCNCCCATGGCCCGCTTAAAATTACGGCGTAGTTGCGGATTGTTCAAGGCAGCAAAAGTGTCTNGCTGAAATTTCTCTGCTGAAAGCATTTCCTTANCCATTTGACATTCCTGCAATTATTTTTTCAATGATCACCGGAAACTCTTTCTCAAAATTATTTAAAAAATTTTCATCTATCAAATTAATATCCTCCAATAATTTTACTGGAAAGGATTTTAATCTGATAATTAAATCTGCATCGTCAAACTTTGTTTTTTTGTGCGATATTTTCAGAATATCATTAAAATTTAAATCGTAAAATTTGGAAATCAAATAAACATCAAATATGTCTTTCGGGTTGTCTCTGCTGATAATCGCCGTAATTTTATTTGCTAAAATATTCTCAATATTATCGAGAATGATTCCGTCCTCTAAAAATTTCAACTCACCAAAGCGAAAATCTCTATCGTTTACAAAATCAATCTGCAAGAGGTTCTCCACTTTTATTCTAATGAAGTCTTTGGAATCAGTCTCCGTTTTTATCAGATAATCCTTTTGTAATATCAGTTTTATATTTTTTACGGCAAGGTTAAATCTTGGCTCATTATCGGCAAAAAAATCCAAATCATCTGAATATCTTTTTTCCTGATAAAATCGACCAAGACAAGTCCCGCCAGTCAGATAAAACATATCTTCATGTGCAAAAATGATTTTCAAGATTTCATCTTGCAGCTGATATAATTCAGTATAATCTATACTTCCCATTTCAATTCATCAATCAAAAGAGGCTTAGCTAAAAAATGAACTTCTGCCATATTCTTTCTTCTGAAAATAAAGTCATGATTGAACGAAGGAACTTTGAATGCTTCAATCAATTTCCTTAAATCTTTCCTCTCAAAAACTTCAAGGGTGAATAAAAATTGAGTGCTGTTCAGTAATATTTTTTCGAACAAGAACTGTTTTTCTTTGAAGTTATCACTATGTGCGAGGCTATCAATATCTTCTTCAGAAAAAGTATATTCCCAAAAACAATCTTTATTTAATTTTTTATAGTTTATTTTTGTATCCATTTTCTAAATTCATTCAATTCTCAAATTATGCTTGATTATATTATTCCAATCATTTGCACTATTTCTGTCTATCAGGAAGCAAGTAGAAGCACTTTCTCATATTTTCAACCTTTTCTTGCCAAAGTCAACCCATCGGCAAAGGGTAGCATACTGAGGTCTAATTCAACTGTAAATCCGTCACTGCACCCAGTGAAGCTGAGCTGACGGTTTTTGCGTATTTTGCCAACACCCCACGTGTATAACGCGCTTCCGGACGTTTCCAGTTTGCCTGACGTTTTTTTATTTCATCTGCTGCAACTTGCAGATCAACTTTACGATTCAGGATGTCGATGATAATTGTGTCGCCATTTTCAACAATTGCCAGCAAACCGCCTTCCTGTGCTTCGGAGTAATGTGGCCAATCACGAATCCGTGGGATCCTCCTGAAAAACGTCCATCGGTAATTAAAGCCACGTCCTGTCCCAGTCCACGCCCCATAATGGCAGAAGTCGGCGAAAGCATTTCGCGCATTCCCGGTCCGCCTTTTGGACCTTCATAACGGATAACAATCACATCGCCTTTAACCACTGTTCCGTCCAGAATACGGTCGAGCGCTTCTTCTTCAGAATTAAACACGCGAGCAGTACCTTTAAAGTATTCACCTTCTTTTCCGGATATTTTCGCGACTGCGCCTTCAGCAGCAAGGTTACCACGGAGAATAACAAGGTGTCCGGTTTTTTTGATAGGATCCGCAAGTGAACGCACAATGTCCTGACCTTCAAGATAAGGTTTCACATTTGCCAAATTTTCAGCCACTGTCTTTCCGGTAACAGTCATACAGTCGCCATGCAGCAAACCTGCATCGAGCAGCATTTTCATCAAAGGCGGTAATCCTCCTATTTTGACAAAATTAGTCATCAAATATTTACCACTCGGTTTTAAATCAGCCAGCACCGGTGCTTTTTCGCCTACTCTTAAAAAATCGTCCAGTTCCAATTTTACGTTTGCCGCATGAGCCATGGCCAGCAAATGTAAAACTGCGTTTGTTGAACCACCAAGAGCCATCACCACCGTAATCGCATTTTCAAAAGCTTCCAGAGTGAGGATGTCCTGTGGACAAATATTGTCTTCGATCAAACGCAAAACCGCTTCTCCGGCTTCCACACAGTCTCTTACTTTCTCTTCAGAAACTGCTTCCTGTGCAGAACTGTTGGGCAGGCTCATGCCCAGTGCTTCAATTGCAGATGCCATGGTATTTGCGGTATACATTCCGCCGCATGAACCAGCACCCGGAATAGCGCAGGATTCTATTTCATCTAACTCATCTTGGGTAATTGCTCCTGCCGCTTCTTTACCAACTGCTTCAAAAATAGAAACAATATCCACATCCTGACCTTTGTGTTTTCCGGGAAGAATTGTACCTCCGTAAACAAAAACAGCAGGCCGATTCAAACGGGCAATTGCAATTAAACAACCAGGCATATTTTTGTCACAACCGCCAATTGCGACCAAACCGTCATAACTTTGACAACCAACTACCGTTTCGATAGAATCCGCGATAACTTCACGTGAAACCAGCGAATATTTCATCCCTTCGGTGCCCATGGAAATACCGTCCGAAACCGTAATTGTACCGAAAATCAAAGGCATTCCTTTTGACTTCCTGACGCCTCTGGCAGCATGTTCTGCTAAAGCGTTGATATGCATGTTGCAGGGTGTGACTGTGCCCCACGTGGAAGCAATGCCGACCTGCGACTTCTGGAAGTCACCTTTTTTGAAACCTACACCATAGAGCATTCCTCTGCTGGCGGCACGGGCATTCGTTTCAGTGACAAGTTTTGAGTAGCGGCGGTGTCCGCTTTTTCCTGATTGATTTTTTTCAGACATGTGGTTCCATTACTAATAAATTTAGGGATTAATGCGGTTGAATATCAGCTCTGCATTTAAGCAAACTGCTTAATTCTGTAGAATTACATAAGTTTAACATATCATCTGTTTTATCGCATCACATAAAGGAACGCAAGAGTCAGCACTCAAAAGATAATAGCAAACTGCAATTAAAGGGTTTGCCTTGATGTCCGTTTTTATGAGGTTTCCGCCAAATTCAGAGCAGGCGCGAATGGCGTAGTGCAAGGTACGTCACCACTGACAAGTAGAGTCTTCGGTAAAATATCTACTAAAAAATCCTGCATGGCAGAAGAAAGTTCAAGTGCAAAACGATGGGAAATTGCCATGATAAAAAGGTATACTAATCCGCGGCAATGCCACATCTGCTCAAGTGTCGTGGTGAAATAAGGATCTTCCTCAACATAAATCACTGCATTTTTTCCGGACAAAAGGTGACCGCCGAACATCATTTTGAAAAAAACATCCGGATATTCATCACGCTTATTTTTATGTTCCTGGTCAAAAAATGCAGTTCCGATTTGAAAAACACAGAGTTTGTCTTTTTCAATTTCGATGGACTTTGCCTTTTCAACAGGGAGTTGAATCATAAAAGGTAAGCTGGCCTGGATCAGCATACTCCACTCTGCTTTACGATCCACAAAAGGCATCTTTTCGTCAGTTGAACGAAAATAGACTGATTCTTCATCCTGATTATTTTTTGCAACCACACCCCATCGTTCAGCAGCTTTGTATTCTTGTCCACGCTGGATCAGTAATTCCTGCGTGAAATTGTGACTTGCGGTAATTACCTGCAAATCCCCACCGTGCAGTTGGCGGAAAAAATTTGCAAATTCATCACAATAATCCTCAACTCTGGAACGGAAATAAGGCGAGGAGCATTCCGGCACAGGACTAAAACTCGCAGAGAGCTTTTCCAAAGGTTCAGCATAAGTGCTACAAAGTTGTTCGTATGCGGAAATGTTGTCTTCAGTATTTTCCTGAGCGGGTGGCTCAAAAGGAATCTGCTGCTCAGTTAGAGTTTGAGCAACTGAAAGATTCGGGCTGGCTAAACTTTCTTCTGCAGGTACTAAGTCTGAATTGTCTTTTTCGGCGCAATCATCCTGCACAGTTTCACGCTCAGCAGTTTGTAAAATCTGGGCTTTTACTAATTGTTCTATCTCACGGAAATCTAGTTGCTCCACCACCTGCTCAAGCCTTAATTCTTCGTGATTTTCAAACTGAACTGCGAGTTCTGTCAAACGACTTTGCTGAGTTTTATAATTATCAGGATTCTTTCTAAACTTTTTAAGTCGATTCAAAAAGTAGCGGTTTTTGAGCATCAGATAGGCTCGGTAATTTGAAGAAAATAACGTACGCAAACGTTCAGTAAAGAACTTATTTAGCAGAACCTCTGCTGCCCCTGAAACCAAGACCATTTTTTCAGCCAGAATATCTTCCTTATATAAATCTTCACGTCTGCATTTGAGCACACGGCTCAAGGCTTCTTCCAGACGAAATTTATATGAGTCAAGAGCAGAAGATTCCCATGAGTTTTTTGTAAAACGTTTCAGTTGCTGAATGACCATTAATGAACGGTAACTTTTTTCTATTCCAGGCAGCACAACTTTGAGGCCTTTGCTGGCATCGTAGTTAACTATGAGACGCATGACTGAACGCAAGTCATAAAGTTGCAGGGAATGCATAAATGCCTGTTGCTCACCTGTGAGTGCAGCATTTGGAACAAACGATGCGGTTTCGGCAAAAAAATGATGAATTGTGGTGGAGAGTCTTGTTCCGAATTGTCTAAGAACAGTCGGAGCATCCGCTGCCTGTCCAAGCCTGAGCATTTCTGCTTCAATGGACTCTAGCTGTTCTTTCCACTCGGATTGTTTCACTTTGGTGAGTTAGCAACTATGGGAGATTGTATTTTAACAGTTTGCGGAGTTNTNGANCCAAGCAGAGAATGGGCGNTTAAAATTTCTTTATGTTAANATTTCTATTTTAACATTTCCACAATGTCCAGGTGACCTTGTTGTTCCGCGATTATNAGTGCGCTTCTCGCTAACAAATCTAATAATAACGGGTCGGCATTTTCGTCCATCAGCAATTTCACTGTATCTGTTCGACCTTCCGCAGCGGACTCCATCAACGCGGTACTGCCGCTTTTACTTTGCCAGTTTATATCCGCTCCGTGCTTAATCAACAAACGCGCAATTTCGGTCCGTCCTTCATTTCCAGCAATCATCAGCGAACTTACACCTTCCGCATCGGCTGCGTTAACATCTGCTTTCCAGTCCACTAACAAACTGACCACACGTACCCGTCCCTCAAGCGTTGCGAGCATCAGTGCAGTCATTTTTTGATTGTCTTCGAGGTTGACTTTTGCACCTGATTCCAGCAAACGTTTTACTACTCCGTAACGTCCAAAAGAGCTGGCTTCCATCAGCGCGGTACGTCCCACATCGTCATTTTTATTAACGTGAGCTCCATCTGCAAGCAGCTGATTGACTACACTTAAGCGACCTTCAATAGCTGCGCTTATCAATTCATAAAACGGTTCAGAAACTTTCATTTCTGATGACTCATCTTGAAAATCAACTTCCTCACGACTGCTGCCAAACAAATTTTCCGGAGTCAGCAGATTATTTTGCACTTCAACCATTTCTGATTTTGCACCTCTGGAAGTCAAAAAATTTACGACTTCCAAATAACCGTTACTGGCTGCTGCTAAAAGTGCGGAGAAGCCTTCTTCATTGACAGCATTTATGTCTGCACCAGAATCAAGCAGCAAACGTACGATTCCTAAATAACCTTCAAAGGAGGCTACTATCAGGGCCGATTCTCCATAATTTGTGCGAAAATTAACTGCAGAATTATACTCAAGCAACAAACGCACAGCCGAAATTTGTCCTTCCAGTGCAGCAAAAATAAGTGGAGTTGAGCCATCTTCCATCGTGCTTTTCACACTTGCACCGTGTTCCAAAAGAATCTTTGTCATTTCCGTATCACCGTAACGCACAGACAAAGTAAGCGGACTCAAACCAAACCCGTCTTTACTTTCCAGATCGGGCGAGTTTGCCAGCAGAACCAGTGTGGTTGCCTGATTACCGAAAACCACAGCCTGCATCAGGGCATTCCTTCCGGAAACGTCTTTGCCTTTCAAGTCTGCTCCGGAAGCAATCATTTCACTCATCTGCGCGGCATTACCCTCTCTGGCAACTTGAAACAAATCTACTTCGTCTCCGGCAAACACAAGTGTGCCTGTCAAAAATAATAATAGAAAAAGGTTACAGAGAAAACGCATTTCAGCTACTTAGTTTTTTTGTGTATTGTTTTTGAATTAACTGTTTTTATTATTCTTTAACTTTACTGAACTTGATACTCTCAAGTGATATTATTTGCGATTAATAACGCTTTACCAAGTCAAATCTTTAATCATTTTATTTACTCTTTAAAGCAGCGCCAATTCCTGAGTAACGTGCTACTTTGTTGAGTGCCGCTCCTTCCAGCACACTTTGCTCACCAAGTATCAGCACAGATTTCTTTGCTCTTGTCAGTGCGGTATAGAGCATTTCACGGCTCATTAATTCAGCAATGCTCCTTGAAGCTGCCTCACCCGCCACGGGATCTCTACTTAAAGCAGGTAAAATCAACGCCAGATGATCATATTCTGAACCTTGACTTTTGTGAACGGTAATCGCGTAAGCCGTCTGTAAATGATGCAGCTCATATTGATAAAAAGTTCTGAAAACTCCATCAACCGCAAAAACTGCTTTCAGCTCAACTTCTTTGCTTTCAGGATTGATAAATTTCAAAAATATTCCTTGATCACCGTTGAACAACTGCAGCCTGTAATTATTTTCTGTCACCATCACAGGCTTACCAGGATAGTGTTCCGAAAATAAATCTTTTACACCGTTTTCCGTCTGCCAGCATTCGCTGATTTTCTGATTGACCGTCACGGATCCGCTTGGCAAAACCTGAGTTGCTGTTAAAACACGGAAATGTTTTAAATACTCAAACAGATATTCCAGTTGAGCAGCACAAGACTCAGAGGCATCGTAGGAAAAATCCTGTTGAGTTTCGAGTAGAAATTTTTCATCACTTAAATAATTATCCACCCACCAACTTGCAAAACGATCCAGTTGATCCGGAGTATTTGCCTGATTCAGCAACAACACCTTTTCCTGCTCAACCTCTTCAAGACTTTTCAGCCGGCGGATAATTTCATGATTTGGCGCTTGCGTAGCAAACAGCAGTTCCGGTCTTGGATCATCTTCCATTGCTTTGACCGTTTCCGCCACCCCAAGGATATTGCGGCCTGCGGCATCGCCGATCTCCTGCCTGTAACTTTTATGCAGTCTTACTACATGCAGCTGATTTTTCTCAATATCTGCTGTTTCCGGCGAGCTGGCATTCTTTGTTAATTCCAGCAGCACTGCGCCATTACCAACTGACGGTAACTGCTGAGCATCTCCCAGTATAATAATCCGCGGGACTGACTGCTGGTGCGGCAATTCCGAATTTGCGGCACGCAGTAATGAACTCATCATCTCCTGATCAATCATCGACCCTTCATCTATTATCAGCAAGTCGTGTTCCAAAGGGTCATATTCGTGATGTTTAAAACTATGCGTGCCGGGACGGTAAGCNAAAAGTCGGTGCAGAGTTTTAGCTTCTGCAGCATCCTCCAGNAATTTTTGCTCAAGCGGCANNTGCTTCAAATTCTCAAGGGAGTTCAAACTATTAATAACCGCTTCNGACATNCGTTTTGCCGCTCTTCCTGTAGGTGCCGCCAATGCGGGNCGTTCCGCCAGACCAAGCCTTTTCAGCACCCTGAGCAGAGTAACCGCAACAGAAGTTTTTCCTGTCCCCGGACCACCTGTTACGATTAATAAAGGAGAAGATATTGACTGCAAAACCGCTGCTTTCTGTTCATCAGCCAGGCGTAGAGTTTCCTCACCGAAACGTACCGGCTGTTCAACAAGCACAGTTTCGAGAACTTTTTCAACGAGCGAACTTTCCGGAACATGCGGATTCATTTTAATACGTTTCCGCAGCAGTGAAAGCAAGCGGGATTCCGCCTGCCAAAATTTGCTAAAATAAAGCAGAGAATTATTTTCGCTGAAAATAGAATTTTCCACGGAAGCAGGATCCGCAGCTATTTCAGTACCGTAACTTGTCAATAACCATTTTTGCCACTTCTCTGGAAAAAGTTCAGTTGCGGAAAATCCGGAATTGAGCAGCGATGCTGAGATTTCGCTCTGTAAAATTTTCCATGGAAGACAAGTACTGCCGGAAATGTTAGCTTTACGCATCAGCAGCAATCCGGATAATAAAACNTGAAAACGCTGGTTTTCCTCCGGACTTTCNTTGCTGAGATTGGGCTCTGTCCAGTTCAGAAAATCCAGAGCCTGAAAAAAATATTCACTACCCAACTGAATTTCGGCAAATTGCTTTCTCAACTTCAGGAGAGAGTCAGTCAGGGCTGGAGCCGCGATTTGTTTTTTAAGTGATTCATCTGCTAAACCTTCCGCAAAGCGTGANCGTGCGNTTCCTGAGCTGGTCCAACCGGTAGGAATCAGCGCAGAAAAAGGTGGTTCAGGGATAGCTATCGAACTGGACATTTCAGCTTTTAAGAGTTAAACTCTGAAGAGATTTTTGGTGTCAGAAGAACAGGAATATTNTCTGTTGACCATAATTCAAACTNCGTNTTTTAATGCACTGTTGCACTTTTAACAAAAAATTGTCACTGCTTNAATAATGAAAAGGCATTCACCCAATCATGTCATGAGCTGGTCCGAAGTCAAGCGTCCAATTGTTTGTCTTGCACCGATGGATGGAGTGACAAATTCTGCTTACCGTCAAATTGTACGAAGTTTAAGCAAAGATGTCATTCTTTTCAGTGAGTTTACCAGCGTTGATGGACTTGTGCGCAGTGAACATGTACGTTTACGTCTAGATTTTGAACCGTGCGAGCAGCCGTTTTTTATGCAACTTTTTGGTAATTCTCCAGACATTTTCGCGGAAGCGTCACGTATGGTTGAGGATCGCGGAATTCTGGGTGTAGACATCAACATGGGCTGTCCCGCCAAAAAAATTGTGCATTCTCAACACGGTAGTGCCTTGATGCAGGATCCAGACAGGGCTTGTAGAATTGTGGAAGAAATCCGTAAAGCCTGCTCCCTGGAAGTTTCCGTCAAAACAAGATTAGGTTGGAAAGACGATAAAAATTTAATTGATTTTGCAAAATCTCTGGAATCTGCCGGAGCTTCTATGCTGACCATCCACGGACGTACCTATAATCAGGCTTTCAAAGGNGAATCNNACTGGGAGCCGATTTACGAACTGAAACGTCACTTNAAAATTCCTGTCATCGGCAATGGAGATATCCGNGATTTTAANCATGGACTGGAGAAATTGGCCAATCTAGACGGATTCATGATTGGACGCGCTGCAATTGGAAATCCCTGGTGTTTTCAGGATCGAAGAAAATATGCTGAACCGACTCTTGATGAACGCATCGAACTGGCGCTAAAACATTTTCATTTGTACAGGCGTTTCAAACGTGAATTAGTGGCAGTGCGCGAATTTCGCAAGTATATCGGCAATTATGTAAGTGGTTTCCGTAATGCGAAAGAGTGGCGTAACAACTTGATGCAGTGCCAAGATGAAAAATCATTTGTGGAATGTATGCGTGAAATCCAGCAGCTTGAACCACCACTTGCCTTGACCGGTTAGTTCAGGAAATTCTTTCTCGCCTGCAATACTTTCTCTGCCTGAAATACTTTCTCTTTTGTCATCCCGGACGAACGTTATTCATTCGTTCACCCTTCCCTCTTTTGCTAACACAGTTGTTTGTCATTACCGCGAAAGCAGGAATCCATCTTCCCTCTTTTGCTAATACACTTGATTGTCATACTTGCAAAAACGTGAATCCATTTTCCATCTTTCGCTAACTCACTTGTTTGTCATTCCCGCGAAAGCGGGAATCCATCTTCCATTTTTTGCTAACACACTTGAATGTCATTCCCGCGAAAATAGGAATCAATCTTCCATCATTTGCTAAAAGACTTGTTTGTCATTCCCGCGAAAGCAGGAATCCATTTTTGCATTAAAACAAGTTCCCGGATTCAAGCATTCGCGGGAATGACAACTTGTTAATACTGACGGCTTCGAAAAAACCCCTAAACTAATTATTTGTCATCTCGAACGAAGAGAGAGATCTTAATAATATCAG
>JGI26243J51142_1001226_pt1 | contig 10598 bp, 8 predicted proteins | sample SaaInlV_130m_DNA_FD_51142 | JGI IMG/M metagenome (IMG submission 51142)
TTTAGCTACGAAGTCAATCCCCTCCATATAGGTAGAAGCGTGCTTTACTCTTTCAATATAAGGGACACCGCGCTCGCTTTCTCCTGCTTTCCAGTCAGGCACTAGTTCTTTTATTTTTACCTGAAGTTCGTCTTGGGTTAATGATTTTTTTTCTAGCATTATTCCACTCCTAAGTTTATTGCGTTAGAAAAACTCTGACGATTCTATATAACTTCTTGTTTTAATCGATCCAGTTTATGGCGCAAAGTGGTTTCATGTGCTTTATACACAAAACTTTCTATTCCATTGATCTTCAAAACAGGGATTCGTTCCTTAAATTTTTCGTGCAGCGCTGGATCGGATTCAATGTCGGTTATCACCAGTTTTACTGGGTAGTCTGGGAGTACTCTGTTGACAATAACTTTGATATCGTCACAGAGGCAACAGTCCTTTTTTGTTAGAATTTCTATAACTATTGTGGTGGGCATAGTTGAGAAAAATTGGCGGATTACATAGTGTGGGTCATCGTAGTGAACTTACCCCAGAGAGTCAGACATACAAACAATATGATAGTGCTCCACAAAATCATCATTGCAATGGGTCGTTTTTTAGGGTCAGTCTCAGTGTTACGATCTATGAATGGTACGCTGATTAAACATAAACCAATCAAAACTGGGGCGACAATTAAAGATGGGACCCAAATATTCTCCAAAGCATAAACCCAAACGAATTGCCAGGGAGGTTTTGTAACTTCCAAACCCATGATCGGCGCGTTTCCTAGTGGTGGAGCAACGGTTGACGCTAGTAAACAGATGAGAGTAAAGATGCCAATTCCGGCCCGACGCAGGTATGCCATGTGTTGGTTAAAAGGGATCGTTCGGTCAGTGCCTTTCTCGTCAGGCTTTGCTGAGAGTTTGTGGTGTTTTACATAAAATAGGTGNAGCCCGAGTAAACCGATTGTAATAATAGGGAGAAGAGATATGTGAGCCATATATATTCGGCTTAGTAGTGGGATACCTGGAGAAAATTGTTCTGTTAGCGGTACGCCTAACATGCCAAACTTTCCGGCAACCCAGAGAAAGTGATCTAGTGCTTCATAGCCTTCCTGGTCCCATTTGAGAACAGTTCCTGTAAACATCAAGGTGGTCATGAGTCCCAGTAGACCGACACCGATTAACCAGTTGATCTCTCTTGGATTTTTATAGGATGCGGTATAAAAGACCCGAATCATATGAAGGATAATTGTGACTGTGAGCACCTCTCCTGCCCAGAAATGAATGCCGCGAAGAAACCATCCAAGGTATACCTGGTCCATAAGAAAGTGTACGCTGCTATTGGCTCTTTCCGGAGTTGGGTTGAAGAACTGTGCCAGTAGGATCCCGCTTGCGATAAGCACCCCAAATGAGGTCATTGTCATCCCGCCCAAGGAATATTTTATTGAGTTAGAGTGCTCGGGAATTTCATATTTAAGAAGGTGCAGGCCTAATCGTTGTTTGAGAAAATCTTGAGGTTTGCTCATAGGGTTACTCATCAGTTTAATAACTCGTGCAGGTTGTTTTTTTAGCTTCCTTCTCCAATTCGAAAAAAGCTCAACCCCATAAAAGCCAGTCCGGAAATAATAGCGATACCAATGGCAACTTTGTATCCTTTTGCATTGGGAGAAACCCACTCGTGCAATGCTTCTTTTACATGATGTTTTTTGTGCTGATCATGTGATTCTGTCGAGTTTGTTTTTTCTTTAAAACGCTTCATCGGCTCGCTAATTTTCATATGACCACTTATTAACGAAGTATCGTTACTTAAAGTATTGATACTTGAAAATGGAGATCCCACAGAGGTTTCCTCTATATTTTGGAATGTTGTGTCTTCTTCGCCGTTAACAGAGTAAATAGAATCATTAAGAGGGGGATCTTCATCAATTAGTGGGGATACGAGTTGTTTTTCTGCGTGACCGCTGCCATGGGCAAAAATTAAATTTGGGATTATTAGTAGGAAAACAGATAACACAAGAATTACTTTAAAGTTCACTTTGTCAGTCCCTCTGGATGAGTTGAGCGAATGCTTCCAGCGTTTCGTCGGTTGCCCAGTCTCGAGGACCTATGGCTTTGTGAACGATAATCCCATTTTTATCAACAACAAAGGTTTCGGGAACGCCGGTTGTTTTGTATTTTTGTTTGGCTAATTTGCTGTCAGGGTCAAGGAGAACGGGAAAGGTCAAATTGTATTCCTTTATAAATGGAGCGATCAGTGACATGTCTTTGTCGACACTGATCGTTAGCATCTCAAAATCATATTCTCGGAAACGTTGGTACAGCTTTTCCATGGACGGCATCTCTACTTTGCAAGTGGCGCACCAGGTTGCCCAGAAGTTGATAAACAGTACCTTCCCTTGGTAGTCCGATAGTCGGATTTTTCCGCCTTGAAGGGTCGGCAATTCAAACGCGGGTGCTAGAAATGCTTCCGCTGGGTATTCCACCTCTCCCGGTCTGAGGTCAACCTTGTTTAGGGAAACAATATAAAATGAAAGTAGGGCAGTTACCAACAAGGCATAGGGGATATAGATACTGGTTGGTTTTTGTTCGACAATTGTATTCATGAGTTATATTTAAAGTCGTTGCGGTTTGTAAGGGCGATAAAACTTTTTGTCAACTGAGACAACTATTTCGTCAAGAGTTTTTCCTTGTTTGTACAATTCGTAAGCGTAAAGAACCTCATTGATACAGGTATCGCACTTGGAACCGTGTTTATTGGTAAAACATGTAAGTAAGGTTTTGTGCTGGTGGTTTTTTTTGCAATAACAATAGCAAAATTGGCTATCGATGACTTTAGGAATTTCAGCGGCAATGCGGTATGCTTCCGCTACTTTTCCGGTATAAAAAGCTGGAGACATCACGGGGCGGGTTTCAATCAATTGTCCTGTTGCTGGAGCGATAGGATTTCTATATTCAACTGTTTTTGTTGTTGAATATACGACACTCAGTATCAATGCGATGACGCTGATAAAAATAAAAGGNCTTAAATTGNGTTTTGTTTTATTGTTTTTTTTTCTCACAAGAACTCCAGATAAAANTTTGCAACTGAACTAGAAGGTGGTCATTGATAATGTGATGATGTCTAGATTATATGGAGTGCTGGTAGTCAATACAAGAAGAAGTTAANAATGGGTTGTNGTAAATNATGATACAAAGAAGCCTGNTTTAGAAAGGCTGAAGATGCAAGTGCATTGAGGTTTTACGTAGANTAAAAATTAACGAATTACGGAGTACCACTTGCTTAGAGTTTNCGGNGAAAACCCGAGTAAAAATAGGCTCCCAATAGTGATATTGCGTAGTGTCGTATAGAAAATCCCTTCCGNCTTCCATCTGCGTGCTGAGGTATGGGTTTTTTCTTTGAGGAGTACGACCTTACCTTGTTGGCCGAGGCGGCGAAAAAAGTCAAGATCTTCACAGATTGGAAGTAGAGAAAATCCACCCATTTTCTGAAATATATCATTTCGTACAAAGATCGCTTGATCACCATATACAATATTGAGATATTTTGCACGCCAAGTAGCTAGTAAAGAGATGATCTTGAGAGAAGCTTTTTCAGACTCTATTTGCAGGCTGAATGCGCCACCAACAGACCCGTCCGTCGTCATTATTTTTTCCATTCTTTTAAAACTTTCCAAGTTCAATTTATTGTCTGCATGCATGAATAGGAGTAGATCTCCGGTTGCTTTTTTTGCGCCTGTATTCATTTGGTGAGCTCTTCCGGACTTGCTTGTGATAACCAGAGTAGCCAAACGGCTGGCTACTGAAACAGTCGGATCAGCGCTTCCTCCATCTACAACAATAATTTCATGTGGGTTTAGGCCAGAGATAGCGCGCAGGTTATCTTCTAAAATAAAAGTTTCGTTAAGGGTTGGAATAACGATAGATATTTTCAATGTATCAAGTCACCGTGGAGTAGGTTGCTGTGCAGAATAAAGCTCGGTAAGGTAAATCGCGAAACGTAATAGGCCCAACTTCGAGATCAAGTTAATCATAACAACTAATTAGTTGCAACTTTTGTAAAGTTGTTATGGCGATAATCCAGTTTGACCTCTACACTTAATGATTCAGATGATATATAATTTATAGAATTTTTATAAATGGAACTTTTTATTCTTAGATTATGCTGGCACATTTTATAGAGTCAAAACCGTTTCAATGTGGGTATTTTAAAGATCAAAAATCTTTATTTGAAGAATACCTGCTGGAGGATATGTCAGAAACTGAGTTCGAGTACTTGTTGGCTCATGGGATGAGGCATTTTGGCGACTACTATTTTCGCCCGCGTTGCCTTGATTGTTACCAATGCATTCCTATTCGCGTTAGGACGGAAGAGTTTAAGATAACCAGAAGGCAAAAACGAGCTTTAAAATCAAGCGAGAATGTAAGAGTTAGGATTGGTGCTCCTCGATATACAAATGAAAAGTTTGATCTATATATTAGACATAAGAAAAAATTCTGTGCGTTGCAGGACGATGTCGAAGATGAACAGAATTTTCGTCTCTCCTTTTATGTGAATACAAAATTTGGAATCGAGTTTGAGTATTACCTTGACGAAAGCCTTGTTGGTATTGCTTTAGGAGACCATACTTCAAATACATTTTCCGCCATTTATACTTTTTACGATATTAGCGATTCTAAACTTAGTTTGGGTACGTTCAGTATTCTGAAACAATTAGAATTTTGCAGACAGCGCGGTGTGAAGTTTTTTTACCTTGGATATTATATAGGCGATAATCATTCACTTAAATACAAAGGCGATTTCAGGCCTAATGAGATTTATATTGATCAGTCGTGGCGACCTTTTAGGAATGCTGCAGGGGAATATCTTGTTTCCCAAAATAATATTTTGTGGCGGAATACAGACTTTTTGGTTAAAGCTAAAGGTGACCACTCTGAGGAAAAAGTCGATGTTTCGAAGGTAAAGGAAAGCCTGTTTTTTTAAAGTGTGGTGGGCATTACCTAGATTACCTTGAAAAATATAAGGTATAGCCATATTACCAGCACAACATTGAATACCACACCGATATGAAAAACCACGTTAAAAAGTTTTGAGTAGGTAAATTTGTACTTCACTCGCAATCTCCTGTTAATCAGGCCACTGTTAGTCCATAACCAGAGTTTTTAATCTTGAAGCCATATCTGAAGCGCGAATCAATTTACGCGTTGGCTTTTCTATTAGGTTTAGGCTCATGTACAACCGTTCCAGTTTTAAAAAATGATTTGATTCTGCGATAGCTTTGCCGCCCGCATCTCTTATTTCATTTCGCCAAATACTTAAACAAGTTAAATGACTCAAATTGGGTGATTGAGACAGTGCAATCGCTCCTTCATCACCTATTTTATTGGAGCACAGGTACAGTTTCTTGATTTTGGATAACGTCTGCGAGGCGGCAATCGCCTTGACTCCCTGGTTTCCCATTCCTGTGCTATCCATGTGGAGAGCGGTAAGGGAAGGTAAGCATGTGGACCTCGCTAATGCCTCAGCCCCTTCAGGTCCGATAGGATTTGAGTCTAGAAACAGGGTTTCTAGATTTTTTAAATTTAATGAAGTAGCAAGCGACTGAGCTCCATTCACTCCTATTTGGTTAGCCTCCAGCATAAGGCAACTAATATTTTGAACTAATTTTGACTCTGCTAGTATTTTTGCTCCCGAATCACTTATTTTGTTATGGTTTAAAAATAGTTTTTCTAATTTTGGAAGGCACCGACTTTTAGATAAAAGTTCAATTTCCGCATTGCCTAACCCGTTGTTACTTAGATCAAGCTGTTTAACTTTTTGGAGCGTTTCTCCAGCTTGACATAAAAGACGCAGGTGCTCAGGGGTGACATTTTTATCTTCTAGGTCTAAAAAACCTCCCTCTGGAGTTAAATGAGAAAGTATGTGCTCTTCTAACTTGGATTTGGCTTCTATCTTCAAAAAAAACTCTTTTCTTTAGCCATAAATAGTAAGGATTCTATCACTAATCTATATAATTTTAACCCAAATTACAAACGGTGTTATGTGGATAATTTTCCTAATTATTGTGGTATAAGAGCGAGTTAAATTGGGTTTAAAGAATAGATGCTGTAGATGTGCACTTGCATGTGAAATAGTTGGGAGCTCAACTCGCAGAAACAGTATTATTGTGAAAAAGAAATGAGTTTTTCTGGAGAATTTCATGATTATCGGAGTTCCTAAAGAGATTAAAGAAGATGAGTACCGTGTTTCATTGACCCCCGCAGGAGTGCATGATCTGTCCATGGATGGGCATACAGTTCTCGTGGAAGATGGGGCTGGCGAGGGGAGTGGACTTTCAAACCAATTATATGAAAAGCATGGAGCACACATTGCGGATAGGAATGATATTTTTTCCCGTTCAGCAATGATCATCAAGGTCAAAGAGCCTTTACCAGAGGAGTTCGATCTTTTGAGAGAAGGTCAAATTCTTTATACCTACCTTCATTTGGCTCCTGCACCTGATTTGGCTCGCGCACTTCTCGATCGGAAGGTGACGGCTATAGCTTATGAGACTGTTCAATTGCTAGATAATGCGCTTCCACTATTGATCCCGATGAGTGAGGTCGCGGGGAGGATGTCAATTCACGAGGGTTCAAAATACCTTGAAAGAGAGAATAAAGGACGAGGCATTCTCCTTGGCGGTGTTCCGGGTGTGGATCCTGGGCATGTGGTAATTATTGGAGGCGGGGTTGTTGGTGCCAATGCTGCTAAAATGGCGATTGGCACCGGAGCTTCTGTGACATTATTGGATATCAATTTGAGTCGATTGCGTTACTTGGACGATATCTACGGTGGACGTTTAAAAACGCTGATGTCAAATCGTGTGAATCTTACCGAATCACTTCGTACTGCTGACTTGGTTATTGGGGCAACCCTCATTCCTGGAGCACGAGCGCCAAAGCTTATCACCCGAGAAATGCTTTCATTGATGATGCCTGGTTCAGTAATTGTTGATGTGGGAATTGATCAGGGGGGGGTAGTAGAAACCTCTCGCCCTACGACCCACAGCGACCCCATATACATAGTAGATGATATTGTTCACTATTGTGTAGCTAACATGCCTGGAGCGGTAGCGCGTACTTCAACCTTTGCGTTGACTAACGCAACCTTCCCTTATGCTTTAGAGTTAGCGAATAAGGGGTTCAATCATGCTTTTCAAGAGAACCCAGCCCTGGCGAAAGGGTTAAATGTATTCAATGGCCACATTACGCATCCTGCAGTGGCGAATGCTCTTGATATGGAGTATGTTTCTTTAAACAAAATTCTCAATTGATACAGTAAGTTCACTAACTCAATTCACTTTTAACAGAACTGATGAAGTCGTCTAACTTTGTTCATCTGCACGTGCACACTTCTTTTAGCTTGCTCGATTCTTCTCTGAGGCAGGATGCCATGTTCAGACGCGCGGCAGAGTTCAAGATGCCTGCTGTTGCCATGACTGATCATGGAAATATGTTTGGGGCGGTTGAGTTTTATAACGGAGCAAAAAAACATGGGCTGAAACCCATCATTGGTTGTGAGGTGTATGTAGCCCCAGAAAGCCGTCATGATAAAAAAGAAAAATACGACCTCCGAGACGCTTCTTATCATCTCATTCTTTTAGCTCAAAATGAAAAAGGATACAAAAACCTTCTTAAGTTGGTAACGTTCGGATATATGGAGGGTTTTTATTACAAGCCACGGATTGACAAAGAACTATTGGCAGAATATGCGGATGGTTTAATTGCTTTGAGTTCTTGTGGGCGGGGCGAGATTGCCCACAATATTAATAAGGAGAATATCCCACGTGCCATTAAAATGGCCAGCCAGTACAGGGACATTATGGGGCAGGATAATTTTTTTCTCGAACTCCAGAATCATAAAATGGAATATCAAGAAAAAATAAATGATGAACTAGTCAAGATTGGAGATAAACTTTCTCTACCTGTGGTTGCAACGAACAATTGTCATTATTTGGACCGTGAAGATTTTCATGCTCATGAGATTCTTCTCTGCCTGCAGACTGGCAAGACTATGAGTGACCAGTATCGCATGCGTTATCCCTCCGATGAATACTACTTTAAATCACCCGAGGAAATGTCGGAGTTGTTTCGAGATACTCCGGAAGCGATAGAAAACACTTTGAAAATCGCAGAACGGTGTGAGTTGGAATTAGATTTTGATAAGCTTAATTTTCCAGATTATCCAGTTCCAGAAAACTACACTCTTGAATCTTATTTAATAGAGCAGACAAATAAAGGATTGGATGAACGGTTTCACGAGATGACCCAATATGACATAACCTACGAGCCGTCGCTTTATAGAAAAAGGTTGCAAGAGGAGCTTGATATTATTGAGCGGATGGGATACCCCGGGTATTTCTTAATTGTGTGGGATTTTATAGGTTACGCTCGAAGAAATGGGATTCCGGTGGGTCCTGGTCGCGGTTCTGCTGCAGGAAGTCTGGTTGCCTATTCTCTTTGTATAACGGACATTGACCCACTTCGGTACGACCTCCTTTTTGAACGGTTTTTAAACCCTGAACGAGTCAGCATGCCTGATATTGACATCGACTTCTGTATGAACAAGCGTGACGATGTTATTAAATATGTCAGTGAAAAGTATGGAGGTAGTCAGAACGTGGCACAGATAATCACGTTCGGCAGCATGAACGCGAAGGGAGTTTTAAGAGATGTGGGGCGGGTTTTAGATATGCCTTATGGAGAAGTTGACAAAATAGCAAAGATGGTTCCTAACCGGTTAAATATCTGTCTCAAGGATGCTTTTAAAGAAGAGCGACGCTTTGAGAGTATGAAAAGAGATAATGAAAAAGTGACAGAACTGCTCGATATTGCTTTAAATTTAGAAGGGCTACCTCGCCACTGCTCTACTCATGCGGCTGGTGTTGTTATTTCTTCAAAACCCCTGACAAACTTTCTCCCTTTATATAAATTCCCAAGTAAAGGTAAGGGAGACCAGGATGAAGTCGTAACTCAGTATTCGATGGGGAGCGTTGAAAAACTAGGTCTGTTAAAAATGGATTTTCTAGGCCTTAAAACTCTTACCGTAATTGATAACGCTCTCCGTCTTATAAAAGAATCACTAGGAGTGGATTTGAATATTGCAGCGATTCCGATGGTCGACCCGGAGACTTATAAACTTCTTTGCAGTACTCGTACGCTAGGTGTTTTTCAACTGGAAAGTTCTGGTATGCGTGATTTGCTCAAAAAAATGCAGCCCGATTGTTTTGAAGATATCATTGCGCTTCTTGCTCTGTACAGACCCGGCCCGCTAGAGAGTGGAATGGTGGACGATTATATTAAGCGAAAACATGGCAGGCTTGAGGAGAAATATGAATTGCCCCAATTAAAAGATGTTCTCAAAGAAACTCATGGAGTTATTCTCTACCAAGAACAGGTAATGAGAATAGCCAGTATTTTAGCTGGATTTAGTCTCGGCGATGCTGACCTTTTGCGACGAGCTATGGGGAAGAAGAAACCCGAAGAAATGGAGGCCCAGAGAGAAAAATTTATTACTGGCGCCGAGGGGAAAAATATCGATATTAAAAAAGCAACAAAGGTGTTTGATCTTATGGAAAAGTTTGCCGGATATGGATTTAATAAATCGCATAGTACCGCTTACGCACTAGTTTCATATCAAACGGCGTACCTGAAGACTCATTATCCGCTCCAGTTTTTTGGCGCGCTCATTACGGCCGATATGGATAATACGGATAAGGTCAGCCGATATATCAATGATTGTCGTGACATGAAGATTAAGGTTATGCCACCTGCGGTAAATGAGAGCATGAAAGATTTTACCATAGCAGACAACCACTTGATTTTTGGACTCGGTGCGATTAAAAATGTTGGNTCGAGTGCNATTGATTCCATTATTAAATCTCGGGAAAAGAGAGGNCAGTTTTCTTCGTTAAGAGAATTATGCGAGAGTGTTGACTTGCGCCTTGTCAATAAGCGGGTGGTTGAAAGCCTCGTTAAAAGTGGTGCTTGTGATTCATTAAACCAAAATCGGGCCGTAATGATTGAGGACATACCTAATGCGATAGAATTGGGACAAGCAAAGCAAAGAGACCATGAACTTGGGCAGAGCAGTATGTTCGAAGTTTTTGAGGAGGAAAAAGAAGAGGAGGGGAACGCAAGTATTGCTGAAGACTGGAGTGACCACGAGCGCTTGAAGTTCGAAAAGGAAACCATAGGGTTTTATATCTCAGGTCACCCGCTTGAACAATATACTAACGAATTGTTGTGGTTTACGGATGCATCTTCGATGAGTATTTTGGAAGATAATACGGGCAGGGAAGTGAGTATCGCAGGAATTCCAGATAAAGTTTTGCCCAAGACGACTAGGAAGGGTGACAAGATGGCTATTGTTACCTTGGAGGATTTAAATGGGTCGGTAGAGGTTATCTTATGGCCTGAAATTTACGCTGTCATCGAGAACACTCTATCCGAGAACGATCCAATTTTAGTACAAGGTACCGTTGACTCTGACGGGAATCAGCCCAAAGTGATCGCTAAAAAAGTTTGTTTGCTAAAAGAAGCCAAGGAACACTGGGAGGGTAAGGTGCATATACGATTTCGCACTCTAGG
>JGI26243J51142_1001243_pt1 | contig 10532 bp, 8 predicted proteins | sample SaaInlV_130m_DNA_FD_51142 | JGI IMG/M metagenome (IMG submission 51142)
CGGAGCAATATCTGACGCAAAACTACTCTGCGAATTAGCTAGAAAGCATGGGTGCCTCAATATTGTTGATGCAGTAACCTCTCTTGCAGGCTCAGAATTAAGAGTTGATGATTGGGGGATTGATGCTATCTATTCTGGTTCTCAAAAATGCCTATCAGCAATGCCAGGATTATCACCTGTTAGCTTTAGTGAGAAAGCAATTCACAAGTTCACTCATCGCAAAACACCCGTTACAAGCTGGTTTTTAGACCTTAATTTGGTTATGGGCTATTGGGGTAAGGGTGCTAAACGCGCCTATCACCACACAGCGCCAGTCAACACCTTATATGGACTCCATGAATCATTAGTCATGCTGACTGAAGAAGGACTTGAAAATTCTTGGACTCGACATCATGAAAACCACCTACTACTTAAAGACGGTTTAAGTAAGCTTGGAATTCATTACTTGGTAGATGAGTCCAGTAGACTCCCACAGCTTAATAGCTTATACATTCCAGAAGGAAGCGATGACGCTAAGGTTCGCTCAACCTTAATCAATGATTTTAATATTGAAATTGGTGCTGGGCTTGGCGATCTCGCAGGCAAGATTTGGAGAATCGGTTTAATGGGTCACACATCAAGAAAAGAAAATGTAGATCTGTGCTTAGCAGCCCTTCAAGAAGCCTTATAGTTAAAGCTTGGCTAGTCTTTAATTTTTGCCAATAACTCTTCGTCTGTCTCAACCCTGTCAGGATCTGGCAGGCAGCAATCCACCGGACATACCTCGACACATTGTGGCTCGTCAAAATGCCCTACACACTCAGTACAAAGGTCGCCGTCAATTTCATAAATTTCTTCACCCATATAAATGGCTTCGTTCGGGCACTCCGGAACGCAAACGTCACAGTTAATGCATTCATCTGTAATAAGTAGAGACATAAAAAATCCTAAGTTTCAGTATTTAAATTATCACAACACTAAGGTCATGATTAAACATTTTTAACAGACATATTTTAACGTAACAGCGCTAAAATAATGAGGATTTTGGGTATCATTAATCATTTTCTTTCTAAGGTTATTATGAGAAAACTTTTAGTTCTCTTCCCATTACTATTTTCGACTTTTGCTATTGCAAATCTTGATAATGGAATATATGCTCACCTGACAACCAACAAAGGGGAAATTACTGTTGAACTGGCATATAAAAAAGCGCCACTGACAGTAACAAACTTTATCGCATTGTCTGAAGGAACTAAGGCAAGTAACAAGGATCTTGGAACTCCTTTTTATGATGGATTGACTTTTCATAGGGTTATTGATGAATTTATGATTCAAGGTGGTGATCCTAAGGGTAACGGAACTGGCGGACCAGGGTATATGTTTGCTGATGAATTGACAGACCTTATTCATGATAAACCTGGCGTCCTATCCATGGCAAACTCTGGGCCAAACACTAATGGATCTCAATTTTTTATTACCCATGTTCCAACGCCATGGCTTGATGGCAAGCATAGCGTATTTGGCTCTGTGGTTGAGGGAATGGATGTTGTCAATTTAATTAAACAAGGTGACATTTTAGAAACAGTTAGAATTGAACGAGTTGGCGAGGATGCTAATCAATTTGTTGCCAATGAAGATTCGTTTAACGGATTAATCTCAAAAGCTAACGAAAAAATACTAGCAAGCCTGAAGCATCGTCAAAAGGACTTTGAATCCTATGTGACTTCAGCTTACCCTGGCGCCTCAGAAAATGAATTAGGTTACTTCACAAGAGTCAACAAACATGGGGATGGCGTTTTTCCAAAAAATGGTCAAATCGTTTCTGTTGATATTGCGCTCAAAGCTAACAGCGGAGACGTTATGCGATCGGCTGGAAGCCCTATTCCGTTTACTCTTGGTAACGGGGAAATCATCAGTATTATAGAAACTAATATTCAAGAGATGACGATTAGTGAAGAGCGAACTGTTATTGCAACCTATGAATCTGTATTTGGTGATGCCCCAAGCGGCAATATTCCTCAAGATGCTTTTATAATTTTTGAACTTATACTGCTAGCTGCTGAGGACAATTAATTATGTTTCTAGAGCTTTTAAGCTTTCTCTCATCACTAGATACTGGCTTCAATGTATTAAGCTATTTAACAGTAAGGGCAGTTTTCGCAATGATGACTGCTCTTCTAATAACGCTATTTCTGGGNAAATGGATTATAGCAAAACTTCAACANTACCAAATCGNGCAAGTAATCCGTGACGATGGNCCCGAAACTCATNTAGAGAAAGAAGGCACCCCAACGATGGGCGGGGTACTGATTCTTTTTGCTTTTTTTACTAGTGTNATTATATGGGGAGATTGGCGAAACCCTTTTCTTTGGATTGTTATTTTGACTGCNCTCCTTTTTGGTTTAGTCGGCTTTATTGATGACTATCTAAAAATTAAAAAACAAAACTCAGANGGCCTAAGCCGAAGACAAAAACTTTTAGCTCAAACTGTTGGAACTCTGTTTATTTGTATTTGGCTATTGAGCTTGAACTCTAAAACAATTGGCTCTGAGCTTTTGATTCCATTCTTTAAGGACCTTATTATTCCTCTTAATGCAATAGGATTTTTACTTATAGGCTGGTTTGCTATTGTTGGAGGCTCTAATTCTGTTAACCTAACAGATGGACTTGATGGCTTGGCAATTATGCCTGTGATACTCATTAGTGGTGCACTCGCAGTCTTCGCCTACATTGGTGGTAATTATAATTTTTCAGCTTATCTCAATATGCCATTCATGCCTGGGACAGGAGAAGTATTTGTTCTGTGCGCAGCACTTATAGGTTCTGGCTTTGGCTTCCTCTGGTTTAACACTTATCCAGCTGAAATCTTTATGGGAGATACAGGCTCTTTATCTCTTGGTGCTATCCTTGCTGTCATTGCAATCATTGTCCATCAAGAAATTCTATTGATACTTATGGGTGGTATATTTGTAGCTGAAACGTTGTCAGTCATCATACAAATTGGCTACTTCAAGAGGACACAAGAAAGATTTTTTTTGATGGCTCCCATACATCATCACTTTGAAAAAAAGGGTCTTAAAGAGCCTAAAATTATTGTGCGCTTTTGGATTGTTACATTAATCCTTGTGCTAATCAGCTTGGCAAGTATTAAGATTAGATAACTAATTAACTATTGAACTGTAAAATATATTCCCATGAGCATTAAGTCAGACAAATGGATACAAACCATGTCTCTTGAAAAAGAGATGATTAAGCCGTTTGAACCAAAACAAATTCGAAGAGCGAATGATCAAAAGATCATCTCCTATGGCACTTCCAGCTATGGCTATGATGTCAGATGCTCGACAGAATTTAAGATATTTACAAACATCAATTCTAACATTGTTGATCCAAAAAATTTTAATGAGAAAAGTTTTGTCGAGGTTAACTCTGATGAATGCATCATTCCTCCCAATTCATTTGCCCTTGCAAGTACTATTGAGTATTTCAAGATACCACGCTCAACCCTTGTCATTTGTCTTGGAAAATCAACCTATGCAAGGTGCGGAATCATTGTCAATGTCACCCCGCTTGAACCTGAATGGGAAGGCCATGTAACGCTAGAATTTTCAAATACAACCCCCCTTCCAGCAAAAATATATGCCAATGAAGGTGTTGCACAGATGCTCTTTTTTGAGTCAGATGAAATTTGTGAAACCTCTTACAAAGATAGAAATGGTAAGTACCAGGGTCAGACTGGTGTTACTCTCCCTAAGGCTTAACCACTATGTCGGAAATCTCTAAACGTCGCACCTTTGCGATTATTTCTCACCCCGATGCTGGCAAGACAACTGTCACTGAAAAACTCTTGCTTTATGGAGGAGCAATTAAAACTGCCGGAAGCGTCAAAGCAAGAAAAGCTGACACACACGCCACCAGTGACTGGATGGAAATGGAAAAAGAAAGAGGCATCTCAGTGACCTCTTCTGTGATGCAGTTTCCATACGATAATCACGTCATTAATCTATTAGATACTCCTGGTCACGAAGACTTTTCTGAGGACACGTATAGAACGCTAACTGCTGTTGACTCGGCATTAATGGTTATCGATGTTGCAAAAGGCGTTGAGCAAAGAACCATTAAATTAATGGAGGTTTGNAGACTCAGAGATACNCCAATATTGACCTTTATAAATAAGCTTGACCGAGAAGGAAAAGAGCCCATTGAGTTACTTGATGAAGTCGAGTCAGTTTTAAATATCGAGTGCTCACCAATCACCTGGCCAATTGGAATGGGCAAAGGCTTTAAAGGCGTTTATCACTTGCTAGAAAATAAAGTTTATCTTTTTGAGAGTGGAAAAAATGCAAGCATCGGTGACAATACTATCATTGAAGGCATTGATAATTCTAAGCTTGATGAGGTTTTAGGTGAAGATCTTGCCAAAGACGCCCGTGAAGAAATAGAACTGATTACTGGAACAACTAACCCCTTTGATATTAATGATTTTCTAGAAGGCAAGCAAACNCCCGTTTTTTTTGGCTCGGCAATTAACAATTTTGGCATTGAAAACCTTTTAGACGGCTTTATTCAATATGCACCAACGCCTCAGGGAAGAGAGAGTGATACCAGGATAGTACTACCTGAAGAAAACAAACTCACGGGATTTGTTTTTAAAATTCAAGCAAACATGGACCCCAAGCATCATGACCGTTTAGCTTTTATGAGAATTGTAAGTGGTGAATACCAAAAAGGAATGAAGGTTCTTCAAGTTTCAAATGGCAAACAAATAAAAATTGCCAACGCTGTAACATTCATGTCTCGAGAGAGAAGCTCGACAGATTTAGCTTATGCTGGTGACGTTATTGGCATCCATAATCATGGCGGCATTGGAATTGGAGACACGTTTACTCAAGGTGAGAAAATTAATTTTCAAGGAATACCTAACTTTGCTCCAGAGCTTTTTAGAAGAGCACAACTTAAAGACCCCCTCAAGGCAAAGGCGCTCCAAAAAGGGTTAGATCAGCTTTCTGAAGAAGGCGCTACTCAGGTCTTTAGACCTGTTTCAAACAGCTCTCAAATATTAGGTGCTGTCGGTATATTACAGTTTGATGTTGTCGCTCATAGACTCAAATATGAGTATGGTGTTGACTGTCAATTTGAAACGATCAATGTTGCAACTGCAAGGTGGGTGAGTGGTGCAGATAAAGATATTGAGCAACTTAAGATAAAGGCTGGAAACAACCTAGCTATTGATAGTGCTGGGATGCTGACCTATTTAGCACCAAGTATGGTGAATCTTCAGCTCACTCTAGAGCGTCATCCAAAATTAATTTTCAGCACCACAAGAGAGCATTAATGGNCTACNANTTCTAGTGGCCGAACAACCTCTGCAATATCTTTCTTATTTAAATAACCAATATCTGATCCACTTGAGTNTTGGACAATACAGCAATCTGCATTTTTCCTAAGCATCTCACACAATATAGAATCAACTGTGTCCATTTCATCAACCTTAATATTGGTAGAACCTTTTTCTGGTTTTTGATCTGTCATGACTGAATTTGCATGAAGAACGTGAGAGCGATTGACTTTCTTAACAAAATCCCTTACATAGTCATCTGCTGGCGTCATTAATATCTCTTGAGTGTTTCCGTGTTGAACTAGCTCTCCACCATTAAGAATCGCTATTCGATCACCAATTTTAAGTGCTTCATCAAGATCATGAGTAATAAAAATAATGGTCTTGTGGAGCTCTTCTTGAAGCTCTAAAAGTAAGTCCTGCATGTCACTTCGAATGAGGGGGTCCAGCGCACTAAATGCCTCATCCATCATGAGTATCTCTGTATCACAGGTCAAAGCTCTGGCCAAACCAACTCGCTGCTGCATTCCGCCTGATAACTGAGAAGGATAGCGATCTTCATACCCAGTTAATCCCACTCGGTCGATCCATTTCTTCGCTCTTGCTGTTGCCTCATCATGCTTAATACCTTGCAAATGGACACCTAAACAAACATTATCTATAATAGTTTTATGTGGAAGAAGTGCAAAGCTTTGAAATACCATAGCCGTTTTTTGTTGTCTAAATTGCCTTAACTTCTCCAGTGACATCTGAATAACATCCTCACCACCAATCGTTATTGATCCAGCTGTAGGTTCAATGAGTCTATTGATGTGTCGAATTAATGTAGACTTTCCAGAACCAGATAGCCCCATGATTACTTCAATATTCTTATTGGCTAGTTCAAGATTAATATTACTTAAACCAAGAACATGCTTATGCTCCTTAAGAAGATCATCTTTCCCCATTCCGTTGTCAACGTGCTTTAAAACAGATTTCGCTTTGGGACCAAAAATCTTAGTTAAGTTAGAAATCTTAACTTTAATATCCTGCTGCGTCATAATACATCTCCTGAACGGTGTTTCTGTATTCGAGTTCCAAATGCCTGTGAGACTCTATCAAATATTACTGCTAAAGCAACAATTGCTAAACCATTAAGCATGCCCATTGAAAGATACTGATTCTGAACAGCCTGCAATACTGGAAGTCCTAGACCAGCAACTCCAATCATTGAAGCAATAACAACCATTGCTAGTGCCATCATAATGGTCTGGTTAATTCCAGCAAAGATATTAGGAAGCGCAAGAGGTATTTGAACCATAAACAGTCTCTGTCTATAGGTTGCACCAAAGGCATCTGCAGCTTCCATTGCCTCTTTATTAACTAACCTTATACCTAAATTTGTTAATCTGACAATTGGAGGCATCGCATAAATACATACAGCAATGAGTCCTGGCACTTTTCCAATTCCGAGCATCATCACCACCGGAATCAAATACACAAAAGATGGGATTGTCTGCATGATATCTAATATAGGAGTTATCCAAGACTGCGCTCTATCGGATCGAGACATCCATACACCAAGAGGTATACCGAGTGCCAAGCACAATAGCGTTGCTGCTGAAATCATTGTAACTGTTGAAATCATTGGCTCCCACATATCTAAAAATCCAATCGCGAAGAAGGCGAGCATAACCCCTATTGAAACCTTTATACTTCTTGAGCCTAACCAAGCCAAAATGCCAGCAACAACTAAAAATACTGGCCATGGGGTTGATAGAAGTAATTTTTCAATGACAATTAAGAATGTTAATAAGGGGTCAAAAAATGCCTCAATGTTGTTTCCAAACTCTCTAGTAAAGTCTTTAAACGCAGCATCAACACAGTTCCGAGAACTCATCATAACGTCTCCCGGTATTGAAATTACATTGTTTACAAATACATTGAAACCAGAGGTGTTTACAGAGTCAGCAACGGTTGAGGCCAATGAAGCAAAGTATTCAGTCTGTGATGCCGGGTCAACTGAGCGAAAAGACTCTATGTTTGAAGAGGTATCATTAGCAAAATTTTGTATATTAGCAGCTAAAGCCTCAGGATCTGTCGAACGAATAGAAATATACTGCCTATCAAGCCTTTCAACCGTTTTATCAAAGCTTGCAACAGCTCTAACTTTAATGTCACCATAGTTACCAGCAGAATATTGGCCTGCCAGTTCAACTACCTTAGCACTAAGCTCATTTGCTTTATTTGTGAGTGGCATGAGTACATTTTCTACTGTACCTACATCCGTTCTAACTGCAGCCTCCTTGACAGCTCTTGCCAGAACTTCTGGATCATTTACCAAAGGTAATAAATCTGAAACGATTTCGTGACTATCAGCCATTTCAACGGTTCTAGCATGCGTTGAGATACTTAATGTATCCAAATTGTAAATCATATCTCTGACACCAGGATAATTCTTATATATTGATGAAGATGCATTAACCTGCTCTCTTATTTGTGAAAGCTGCTCAAGGTGAGATTGGAGTGATGAATTTGAATTAAGATAATCAATATTGGCCTTTAAGCCATTGATTTTTTGATTTAGTAGTGAGATTTGCGAACCCATCTCGCTCATAAACTCTTCAGTAAATTGTTCTGCCTTGTCGCTATAAATAGAGGCTATTTGCCTAACATTTTCGGAGAGTTCATCTGATTTTGGGTTATTATTCATGAAACGTGCATTTTCGCCAATATTTTCAATCAAAACCTTTAATTCAGGATAGATTGAAATAACACCGTCACCAGAATTTATCGATTCAATTCTATTAGTTAGCTCAGAAATTGAGTTTTCATAATTCTGAAATAAAGCACTCTCATTTGAGTTGTAGGAACCGGTAAGTTCTTGAGTCTTATTTTCTAAAGTTTTAGAAAGTAGATTTACTTTTTCTAAAAGNAATTGCGAACTATTGACNTCAGTNATAGGATTAGTGCTATCAGATAACTCTCTCAGTGTTTTAGTTTTTACCTCTGCTCGCTCTGCCAACTTTTGAAAACTGTCTGTTATCTTAACTAGCTCAGAATAATCAGTTGCACTTTGAGCTTGAGTCGTTAGATCCTCAGCTCTATTAGTCATTGCTTGAATAAAGTTTATATCTTTATTCATTATTCGCAAATCTGCAATTTCAGATGCAGGAGGTATGCACTCAATAATACTTTGTTGAGGGATNGGCCTAACTGCTGCCATATTTAACTCCTTTAATTAATGACTATATTCTAACATTTTGAATTCAAAAATTTACNTCAAAACAAAAAAATTTGAAGCAATTTTTCGAACATTTTAAAGCAATTATTCAAACATCTAACAAAAAAAAATGCCCGTATTAACTAAACTACGAGCATTTCATATTTTAAGTAAGTATTAACTTACCAGTGTTACCTTTATAGAGAAGCTTCTACTGAGGCAGCAATATCTGCACTTACCCAAGCTTTCCAAACGTCTCCGTGAGAAGACAAGAACTCTACAGAAGCGTCAGCTCCAGTTCCACCTGTGTCTTCCATCCATACAAGCATTTCGTTCATAATTGACCCTGGCCATGTGCGAGCTTCAAAGTAACCCATAGCAGCCGAAGGACCGTGATAGAACATATTGTCACTTAACAGAGTATTAACACGTGACGTAATCCATGATGAAGCTTCACAACCAGAACNTGCTACAGCAACACAACCTACCCAGTTGTCGTCACCTGCATATGAACCCATATCAATTGCAGTTAAGCCATACTTACCAACTAATGAAGTTGGGTTCCAATAGTATCCGAACCAGTTCTCACCTTGCTCAGAAGCTTTTGCAATTGAACCATCAAGTCCTGCAGCAGAACCTGGATCGATTAGGTTCCAACCTTTAGCTTCCATATCAAATGCTCCGTATAAAGCTTGGTTTGAAAGTTGGCAACCCCAACCAGCTGGGCAACCATGAAAAGCGCCTCTTGAAGGGTCTTCTTTGTCTGGGAATAAGTCTGGACGCGCAAGAATCGCTTCAGCTGAAGTCAACTCAGGATGAGCATCTAAAGTGTGCGGTAATACCCACCAACCTTCACCTAAGCCACTCATTGGCGCAATGTTACCAATATGTAAACGTCCTGCACCAACAGCACTATCAACTAAGTCAGCCATAGCGTTAGCCCAAATCTCAGGCGCAACGTCAGGTTGACCAGTTTCATTCATTGAAGTAAATGTAGGCATGGTAGAGCCAGCAACGAGTTCTATTTCGCAGCCCATTGCNTCTAACATTGCTTTATCAACATGNGCCATCAAAGATGCCGAGGCCCAGTTCATATCTGCAATTGTAATTTTTCCACATGCAGCGTTTGCTGAAGTGCTAAGCATAAAAGCTGCAGCAATTGCACCAAAAGCTTTAGTAGTGAATTTAATATTCATAATATCTTTCTCCTCAAGGATTATTATTTAAACAGAGAGTGAACAATTTCATACTCTAAAGTGGATTATAGCAACAGAAAAAAAATTTATCAGTTTTTTTTCAAAAAAAAAATAGACTGTTTTCTGGAAAAACAGTCTATTTAATAGTATTTTTTGAAAAAGAAGACCTTAATGGACTATTAAACAAATTTCTTTCTCTATTCTTCTACTGAAGCATCACCATTCTCTTCGCTCTCTTCATCTTCGCTTTCAGCAATTTTAGCAACGGAAACGAGCGCCTCATCATCTGCAATATTAATTAGAGTCACGCCTTGTGTATTTCGTCCAATAATTGATACATCAGCTGCTCGAGCTCTTACTAGGGTACCTTTATCTGAGATTAACATCATCTCGTCTTCATCAGTCACTTGAATAGCGCCAACAACTTGTCCATTTCTATCAGAAGTTTTAATTGAAATAACGCCCGAACCGCCTCTGGCTTGAGCACGATATTCATCCAGCTGAGTTCTCTTGCCATAACCTTTTTCAGTTGCAGTCAGAATCGGATCATCAGACTCAGCAACAATCAGTGAAACAACTTTATCTTTATCAGCTAGCCTGATTCCTCGAACGCCGATTGCAGTTCTACCAACCGAGCGAACATCCGACTCTTTAAAACGAATTGATTTACCTGCTGAAGAGAATAAAAGAATGTCATGCTCTCCAGCAGTAATTTCAACCCCGACCAATTTGTCATCATCTCTCAATTCAATTGCAATGATGCCGCCTTTTCTTGGCCTTGAGAAGTTTGTAAGAGAGGTTTTTTTACAGGTCCCAG
>JGI26243J51142_1001259_pt1 | contig 10460 bp, 7 predicted proteins | sample SaaInlV_130m_DNA_FD_51142 | JGI IMG/M metagenome (IMG submission 51142)
CCGGGTAATTACTCCGCCCCTGTTGTTGAAGCTTTATCCTGCCGGACGATGTTCATTTCTTCCCTTACCAGCGACATGTCGAAGTAATCGCCTTTTAGCCAGGCCGTATAGTGATCTGAAACATGCTCGCTATCAGGCCGCCCGCCGTTCCCACCGGCAATAACAAACTTAAACCGAAGTGGGTCCGCCATGTCGACAATCCAACGAAATGCGGGGCCATGATAAACCTCCTGTTCAATACTGCCTTTAACCGGAGGATTATGTTGTGCCATGCGCAGCGTGGTAGCGCTGCCGCCAATAGGATCAGGACCGACATGTATAGCCTGCCATGGTTTGTGCTTACGTAGTGAATGGCCGAAGCGAATTTGGTGTATCTTGCCCCACGACCAATCATCAGCGTAGTTGGTTGTCAGATACTCAACGATAGCTATCACATTGTCGGCGATGATCTTATCAAGCGTGTCTCTGTGGGCACGCCAGGGTGATCCCTCTGCCATGAAATGGCTGATATCGAAGCGATTGAGTGCAGGTGCAATACTCGACATTGTGGTGATCAAAGGGCTCTTACCTAGAACGGTTTCCATAAATTGAATGTGCGAACGTTTTTCCAACAGGGGGTAGAAAATGCAAGCAGCCTTTGAGTCTGTGGTCGCCACATAGTCCCAATCAGCCAGGAGTTTGATCGCCGTTTCTAATCTTTCATGTTGGGGTTGGGATTTTAGCGACTGCAATATGTTCGGTACCAGCTCTCTGGCTCTAACATCCAGCAAGTCCAACTGCATATCTGCGAAGTATGCTGTCGTGAAATTGGATCCCCGCTTTTGCAACAATTCATCAATCCGTTTTGCTCTGGCATCGTGGGTAGGAAAATTATGAATCGGATAGCGACCCGAATCACCCATAGTGTCGTTGTTGGCAGTTAAGGTGTACTTCTTTAACGGGTTCGATTCAACGAGCAATTCAGCCGCGGTACTTAATCGAAAATCGTAGTCGGGATTGTTGCCGGGCAAAGGCACAACGCCTGTCACACCTTGTTCCGCATGGTTTGCACCACTGCCTGATCGGTGTCGCAGCGTCGTGGCTATATAGCGGTGCATATCATTGTGTCTATCGACGCAGATAATGTTGTTGACCAGCGGGCAGATATCGTTCTCAAACAATGCATCGCCCAGTTGCTGTGAATTCCTGGCTAATGGCATCAGCGCCAGAACACCCGCGGAAGTGGGTTGATCTCTCATGGCCCAATCAAGCGCGGTGATACTTCCTGCTCCCCGCAGATCCGTGAAGCCCAGCGCGTCTGTCAGTGACTCAAGAATAGGGCCGTGGGTGGATTCACTCACCGTGAAGCTGCGTGAAGGTTGGTTAGCGACATCGACGGTGTAACTTTGAGTCTTGCCAGGCGCTTCACTCTCGACAAAGACATCATAAGTATCGACGAAGCCTGTGGTTAGCCCCCAGGACACGTCTCGATTGTGTCCCATCATAAAGTAAGGCACGCCGGGGAAACTGGCGCCAAAGGCATCCCAATTCGGCGTACTCAAATGCGAATAGAAGAACGTGTTCGGAATACTATGGGGTTGATGTGGATCGGTTGCTAATATCGGAAACCCGGACGCAGATAACTCACCATTGATTGCCCAATTATTGCTGCCGCTCAGCCTCGTCTCATGAGGNAAAAGTAATTTTGCGACGNTCATGTCGATACCAAGCAATNCGTCTCGAAGGGCCTCGACGCACANAGCATCTTCGTTAGAAAACCTGAGCACATGATGGCGAAAATAGTCCACGCCATGTTCTGCCATAAGCTTTCCAAGGTAAATTTTCTCTAGCCAGGTCTTATGTTGAAACCAGCCTGTGAATCGATAACGTGAGGCAACATCATGGCGTGTGTAGTGTCTGGGCTCCGTGCCGGCCTTCAGGAATTCTGGTGGCACCTCATCAAGCGAATCAACGTAGGCGTTAACGCCCTGAAGGTAGGCGTCAACAATATAGTCACCCGGGGAATCTGGCACTTCTCTCGCGGTAACATTAAACGCCTTGTGCATCAGATCCTGAGGTATATGTTTCTCACCCATGACGCTGGCTGCCGTGCCAGTGGCGTACAGGTTACTCAAGTGCAGTTGCCATAGGCGTTCGCTCGCGCAGGCATAGCCCATGCCTCTAAAGGCATCTGGAATAGAATTAGCGAAAATATGCGGCACGCCAATGTTATCCCAACAAATCTCAAGGCTGGCGTCGGCTTCAGGAATAGCAAAAGTCATGGAGTACCCGCTGATGTGTTTCCTACAAGGTACCTTCCGTCAATGCTATGGGCAAGGGTCAGAGGACGATCAAATCAGTTGTCAGTAAAATCCCTAAGATCTTCAATGAACGCATCCTGTTTACGATCACTGCTGGTTGTTCAGATGAGCTGTGATACAGCTGCCAGCTCTCCTTACCACCTGAAATCATCAATGTTGTTTTGTGTCGATTCGGTTTGGTGTACTCATTTTCCAACCATCGCTTGAGGGCAGGTGTCGCCTGCCGCATTCGCTCGACCGGATGAAAGCCTATATAGCTTTAATCCTTCTCCTACATCCCCAACCAGCCCCAGCTGAGACTATCTACCTGTCTGAGCGGGCCTGGCAGCAAGATCAGTGAGGATGTGGTGCTGCCGGGTAGGGTGGTCAACGCGAACCCCTGTGAGCGTAAATCGTCGATTCGACGGGAATCTGGGTGAAACAAAACAAGTTGAAGAAAGCATTTGGCGTTTAAATGATTATATGGATAATACTGTATATATAACCAGTTAAAAAACAAAGAGGAAAAACAATGTCCGACCTTGAAAATAGCGGTTCGCAAAAAGACTCTCAAAAAGACTCTCAAAAAGAGAAGGCGCTAACAGCAGCACTTTCCCAGATCGAGAAGCAGTTTGGCAAGGGCGCTATAATGCGTCTTGGTGATTCTCCTCTGGAGAAAATCCCGTCAATATCGACCGGTTCTCTGGGCCTGGATATTGCGCTGGGGATAGGTGGATTGCCTCGTGGGCGTATTGTTGAGATCTATGGTCCGGAGTCTTCGGGCAAGACAACCCTGACCCTGCAGGTCATTGCCGAGGCCCAAAAAGCAGGCGGAACCTGTGCCTTCATCGATGCAGAGCATGCTCTGGATCCCCTGTATGCGCAGAATCTTGGCGTAAATATTGATGACCTGCTGGTTTCCCAGCCGGACACGGGTGAGCAGGCCCTTGAAATTTGCGACATGGTGGTCAGATCTGGCGCTGTTGACGTGGTGATTGTGGATTCAGTCGCTGCATTGACCCCGAAAGCAGAAATCGAGGGCGATATGGGTGACCACCATGTTGGACTACAGGCCCGGCTAATGAGTCAGGCGCTGCGTAAGATGGCGGGCAATATCAAAAATTCAAATACCCTGGTTATCTTTATCAATCAGATCCGAATGAAAATTGGCGTGATGTTTGGTAGCCCTGAGACTACCTCTGGCGGTAACGCGCTGAAGTTTTATTCCTCTGTTCGGCTGGACATACGTCGCATTGGGGCTGTCAAAGAAGGCGATGAGGTTATCGGTAACGAAACTCGCGTTAAGGTAATCAAGAACAAGGTTGCGCCTCCCTTTAAGCAAGCCGAATTCCAGATTATGTACGGCAAGGGTATCTATCATATGGGTGAAGTGATCGACCTGGGTGTCCAGCTTAACCTGGTAGATAAAGCCGGTGCCTGGTATAGCTACAAGGGTGAACGTATTGGCCAGGGCAAGAAGAATGCCTGTGAATATATCACAGAGAATTCACACATCGCTGTAGACATCGAGCAACAGATTCGGGCGAAGCTGCTTGATCACAACGAAGGCTCGGAAGATGAAGACCTGGATAATGTCACGCCTATTTCGGGTGCCTGAGAGCAATAACAGCATGAGTCTAAAGCGAACCGGCGTTGCCGGCGGTAGTTCTAACGCTGCAGTACTAATCGGACAGTACTAATTCGGCAGTACTAATCGGACAGTACTAATCGGACAGTACTAATGAAGGAAAATGACAGACATTAAGCCCTCAGATGTTCGCCGCGCAGCAATGGATTTGTTGGCGCGCAGAGAACATTCTCGCTATGAGCTTTTACTTAAACTAACNCGGCGTCTTGGTGATAATCCCGAGCTCTTTGAACAGGAAATCGGCAAGCTGACCGATGAGGGCTTGCAGAGTGACCGCAGGCTCGCTGAAGCATTTATACGCGCAAGAACNAATAGGGGGCAGGGCCCCGTCAAGATTAAAATGGAGCTGCGTGCCAGGCAGGTTGGCGATGAAATCATATCAATCGCCTTTGAAGAATGCGGCGTTGATTTCACGGCACTGGCTCGGTCAGTCGCCGTCAAGAAGTTCGGAGATGAACTTGGCAAGGTGGCGGATATAAAAACTCTGGATATAAAAACTCTGGATATGAAAACTCTGGATATGAAAACTCTGGATATGAAAACCAGGGCGCGAATATCACGATTTATGCAGCAGCGCGGCTTTTCTTACGACCATATCTCCAGTTTATATTAGGCTCTAACACGAGCTGTTAATGGCTATCACTGTGGCCGGCGTGAACCAAGATGACGCTTTCTATGGCTCCCTTGGCTTAATTTCTGTATCTTACCTTTTTTGTTTTTTTGTCTGTCGAGCTCGTTGCTGAATATTGGTTCGCTGGGTTTTTATTTGTTAGACATGAAATGGTTTATTAGATATGGATAGCCGCGAGCTCCGCAGCGCATTTTTGAGTTACTTCGAAGGTAAAGGTCATACGATCGTTGAGTCGTCATCCCTGGTGCCTGGCAATGATCCAACCCTGTTGTTTACCAATGCAGGCATGGTTCAATTCAAGGACTCTTTCGCCTTCCGTGAAGACCGTGGCTATACCAGGGCGGCAAGTTGCCAGCGTTGCGTAAGGGCGGGTGGTAAACACAACGACCTGGATAACGTCGGTTATACAGCGCGGCACCATACGTTTTTTGAAATGTTAGGTAACTTTAGTTTTGGCGACTATTTTAAGGAAGACGCCATTGTCTTTGCGTGGGAGTTCCTGACGCAAGTTGTTGGGTTGCCCGCGGACAAGCTTTGGGTCACGGTTCACGATAGTGACGATGAGGCAGAGCAAATCTGGATAGAGAAAGTTGGTTTTGATCCTCAGCGCATTACTCGGCTCGGCGACGACGATAACTTCTGGACTATGGGCGATACGGGACCCTGCGGTCCTTCGTCAGAAATATTCTACGACCACGGGCCGGAAGTGCCTGGCGGCCCGCCGGGGTCTAAAGATGGTGAACTGGACAGGTACATCGAGATCTGGAATCTGGTGTTTACGCAGTATGACAGGTCCGCAGATGGCACCTTAACGCCCTTGCCTAAACAGTGTGTCGATACCGGCATGGGACTGGAACGACTGGCCGCGGTATTGCAGGATGTGCATAACAACTATGAAATTGATCTGTTCCAGGCGCTGATTAAAAAAGCCGCTGGGCTTCTCGAAACCACTGATCTGGATAGCCCTTCTTTAAAAGTCATTGCAGACCACATTCGAGCTGCAGTGTTCCTGATCGCTGATGGGGTAGTACCGTCTAACGAGGGAAGGGGCTATGTTATCCGCAGGATTATTCGCCGGGCGCTCAGGCACGGCCACAAGCTACAATCCAGTGGCCCGTTCTTCCACCAACTCGTCGGGGAAGTCGTTACCCAAATGGGTGATGCCTACCCCTTGATTGCACAAACCCGTAGCCAGGTAGAAAAAGTGCTCCTTAAAGAAGAGCAACAGTTTGAGTTGACCCTCGACCAGGGTATGCGGATTCTCTCTGACGCGATTTCGCAGCTTGATGGAAAGGAAATTCCGGGTGAAGTGGTGTTCAAGCTCTATGACACCTATGGGTTCCCAACCGACTTGACTGCTGATATTGCCAGGGAGCGCAACCTGACTCTGGATATGGCTGGCTTTGCTCGTGCAATGGAAGCCCAGCGGCAAAGGGCGCGTGCGGCGAGCCAGTTTGGCTCTGCCGATACCGGTGATTTGCAGCTCAGCGATGTTACCGAGTTCGTTGGATACGATTCATTGGAAGATGAGTCAACGGTCATAGGCATCATTGTTGATGGCGCTCAGGTTGATCAGGCTGACGCAGACCAGCAAGCCCTGGTTGTGCTGGATAGAACACCTTTCTATGCTGAATCGGGTGGCCAGGCTGGGGATACCGGACAACTGATTGCAGATGGCGTGGTGTTGAACGTCACCGATACCGTCAAAAGCGGTGATGCTTTCCTGCATCAAGGAAAGCCGGTTAACGGAAGCTTGGCTGTGGGGGACAAAGTTCAATCGGTTGTCAATCGACCGCTACGAGATGCGACGCGTTTAAATCACTCTGCGACACATTTAATGCATGCAGCCCTGCGTAAGATTCTTGGTGAACATGTGAACCAACGTGGCTCGCTGGTCAATGCAGAGCGCCTCCGGTTCGATTTTTCCCATTTTGAACCAGTATCCAGAGAACAGTTGCGAGAAATAGAACGACTGGTTAATACCGAAATTCGGGCTAACAGTGCTATTGAAACGGAAGTAATGGACCTGGAATCGGCCCGTAACAAGGGTGCCATGGCACTTTTTGGCGAAAAGTACAGCGCAGAGGTTCGCGTACTGACAATGGGTGATGGGTTCTCAGTGGAACTTTGCGGTGGAACTCATGCCGCCCGTACCGGGGACATTGGTATTTTCAGGATTGTATCAGAGCAGGGGGTCGCCTCCGGGGTCAGAAGAATTGAAGCAATCACCGGTTCGGCCGCGCTGACACAGGTTGAAAGCAATGAAGACCTACTATCGCAAGCAGGTAGTCTGGTTCGAGCTGACAACCACAATCTGGCGGATAAGTTGCGTGCGTTGATTGACCAGAATAAGAAGCTGGAGAAAACGATTACGGATCTCAACCGAAAGCTGGCGACCGGCGGTGTAGGTCCAGATATTGCTGAATCTGCCATTGATCTGGGGGGAGTGAAGCTTGTCGTCAGTCAGTTGGATGGTGCCGACCCAAAATCATTGCCGGATGTGCTTGACCAGCTAAAAAACAAGATCGGCAGTGGAATCATTGTTCTTGGCACGGTTAGTGAGGGGAAAGTTGGCCTGATTGTCGGGGTAACCAAGGACCTGACAGATCGATTTCACGCTGGAGACCTGGTGAACCACATCGCCTCACAGGTAGGTGGTAAGGGTGGTGGGCGCCCCGATATGGCACGTGCTGGCGGCTCTGATCCGGACTCACTACCAGCGGCTTTGGCGAGTGTTGAGCAATTTGCCCGAAATCTTCTGTAGTTTTTTTCGTCAAATTTCTATTAAATAGGCGCCCTTTCAAAACCGGTTAAGGCCGCATGTCGTTGTTTGTCCAAAAATTTGGTGGAACCTCCGTCGCATCGGTTGAGCGAATCGAAAATATTGCTGCGCGCATTATTCGTTCAAGGAATGCTGGACATGATGTGGTGGTCGTCGTTTCAGCAATGGGTGATGAAACCGATCGACTTGTGTCGTTGGCGAATGAGGTTAATTACGATGGCTTGGATGCTCGACGGGAACTGGATGTTTTGCTGTCCACCGGTGAGCAGGCAACCATAGCCCTGTTGGCGATGACCTTGCTGAAACATGGGGTTAAAGCAGAATCAGTTTTAGGCTGGCAGGCCAGTATCCTGACAGACAGCGAGCACNGCAAAGCGAGGATCCTGGAAATTGACGAAACAGTGCTCCANGCGAAGATCTCAGACGGCATCGTTCCGGTAGTAGCGGGATTCCAGGGTATCGACCAAAAGGGCCACGTAACAACCTTGGGTCGTGGCGGCTCGGATACAACGGCCGTTGCTCTCGCGGCAGTGCTGAAGGCTGATGAGTGCCAGATATATACAGATGTGGAAGGCGTCTTTACGACTGACCCGAGAGTTGTTGAAGGTGCCCGTTGTCTTAAGCAGATGACGTTTGAGGAAATGTTGGAGCTAGCCAGCTTAGGTAGCCGGGTTCTGCATACCAGGGCGGTAGAGTTTGCCAGTAAGTACCAGGTGCCCCTTCGAGTTTTGTCTAGCTTTGAAGAAAAACCTGGCACGTTGATCACCAAAGAGGACGATTCAATGGAGCAACCAATCATTTCAGGGATAGCGTTTACCCGTGACGAGGCAAAGTTAACGATATTGGGTGTCAAAGATGTGCCCGGTATTGCTTCGGCTATTCTGGGCCCAATCAGCGATGCGAATATTGAAGTAGACATGATAGTTCAGAACGTGGCTGCGGACATGAGCACAGACTTCACTTTTACCGTTCGGCGAGATGACTACAACCAGGCGAAACAGATTCTGGAAAATATTGCAAAAAACATTGATGCCAGAGAGGTGTCGGGCGACAATAAAATCGCCAAGTTGTCATTGGTTGGGGTTGGAATGCGCTCCCACGCCGGTGTGGCCAGCAGGATGTTTAAAGTGTTGGCTGACGAATCGATTAATATCCAGATGATTTCAACTTCTGAAATTAAAATCTCGGTGGTCCTTGCAGAGAAGTATTTGGAGCTGGCGGCAAGAGCATTGCATTCTGCATTCGAGTTGTCAGAACAGGGTGAGTCACCTGATTCGACTGCCCCGCAAGACTCCCCTGAAACAGACCAGACATAGAGCACGCCTCCTACGTTGCGTAGGTGACCCGCCGCAACAGGCCCAGATACCCTTTAGGGAACTCAATCCCTTCGTAGTAGCCCTTATGCAGCAATATTTGATGTAACTCCCGAAGCCTGTAGATTGGTACAGAGGCTATCAGGTGATGTTCAAGATGGAAGTTCAGGCCGTGGGGCGCCACCAGCAAAGCTTCTAACCAACTGATGTATATGGTTCTGGTGTTCAGCCGAATATCAGGATCAAAATGATCTGGCACCGCGGCATGTTCTGCGATTTGCCGAATACGGGTGATCAACATGTGGCTGGTCATAAACGCGATCACCCACAGCGCGTACAACTCCGCGAATCCGGCGACGGACAGCGCCAGCAAAAGTGCAAGGTTACAGATGACGCCGCCAGCCAACATTTTTTTTACACCGGGTTTCAACTCGTTGAAACGGTACAGTGATCGACCAATCGATACGATCCGTCGCCAGCCAATCTTTCCGGTGATATCTCTTAATACTTTTCGTTTGAAACTGGTGATAGAGACAGGATAGGCGTCAAAATTTTTCAGGTCCGGATCATCAACCGTTCCACAATCCTTGTGATGCATCAGGTGCCCCTTCATATAGGCGTCTTTGTCAGAAAAAACCCAGTAGCCGGAAAGCCAGGTTGCAACGAAGTCGTTAACGCTCTGTGAAGTGAAAAATGATTTATGCCCGGTTTCATGAACAAGCACACCGAAGGCCATTTGCCGCCCACCGAGGAGAAGCACGGTAAATAGCATTGTCACTGGATTGGGAAATGCTGCAGCCAGGACGAAAAGCCCGATGACCATGGCCCAGTCGAACAGCACGATGCACGCCGCTCTCAGGTCATCTTTACTCGTTACCCTTGCTAGTTCCTCGGCGGTGAGTAGCTCTCGAATGTTCGTTGTCATGTTGTCCTCTATCCAAAGCTTGTGATTGATGTAGGCATGCTGCCCTGCGCGGGTGACCAGATGCTGCGGCCCAGTTCATCGTATCGCAGCATTGTCTGCCATAAGCGCTCTCGATTCCGGGGATCCTGGAGTTCGGCCGGCAGGTAAGGGTCCTTCGCCAGCAGGTGAAGTGCTTCGCCGCCCAGGGTGAAACTTTCGATCATTGCAAGGTCCGTGGGTTTCTTCTGCAGGTTATCGGTACTGCTTTCAAGTCTGGAAACAAAGTCCAGGTATAGCTGGTCGAGTTTGTTGATGCGGTAGTCATCGACAAGCGAATGGTAATCCTTCTTCTGAAGCATCAGCCGTTCGCCAACGATGGGCTCGTCAGACAGGCCTAGCTCATTTAGCCAGCCGATCAGTAATGGTCCGGTTCTGCGCAGATTGTCAGGCCTCAGCCAGAGTCCTGCTCGAAGCTGTCTGAAACCAGTTGAAGTCAGAAGCCATCTTTCTTTGTCTGTTGGTTGTGCTGACTGCACCATTAGAAATGATCCTTGCTCCCATGGTCTTCGCCTGGACTCCCCGAGACGCCATTCCTCAATGAATTCAGTAATAGGGTCAGAAAGTTCAGCGAGTCGATAATGGCCTCGTTCGAAATTTTCTATGAGGCCACGTGCAGCCAGGCGAGAAAGGGTGACTCGAATCAGGTTTTCACTGAAGTTGAACATCCTGGAACTGGACATCAGATTTTGCGCGCTGGTGCCCTTTTGGCCGTAGGTGCGAAGCAGGTCCAGGATGAAGTTGCCGGGTTTCATAATATTACAGTAGTTTGGGTGAGGTTCTTAATGCTGTAATATTACAACTTTGGCCTAAAGGGGGCAACAGGTGTAACGAAGGTGTAACGAA